>Ga0116229_10013106_pt1 | contig 11795 bp, 8 predicted proteins | sample S1TSphgellanicum_3_FD_87313 | JGI IMG/M metagenome (GOLD analysis project Ga0116229, IMG submission 87313) | Host-associated microbial communities from peat moss isolated from Minnesota, USA - S1T2_Fc - Sphagnum magellanicum MG | ecosystem: Host-associated > Plants > Peat moss > Unclassified... | reverse complement strand
GCTCAATTTCAGGCTCGCGCACCCGCTGCTGGGCCGGGCGATGCTGCGCCTGCTCTACATCTTCGGACGGGAGGGAATCCCCCTGTCGCGCGACTACGCGCTGATGGCGAAGTCGGTCATTTCCATCGAAGAGGTCGGGCGCATGTTGGATCCGGGGTTCGACCTGCGAAAGCACGCGGAGCCCGTGCTCCTCGAACTGCAGCGCCAGCGGAGGAACCCGAAGGTTGTTCTCAATCAGACCAACGAGGCCTTGCGGCATACGCTGCTGGCGCTGCGAGAGCTCCCGTTTGAACTGCGCCGACTGCTGCGGCGCCTGGAGCGGGACAATGTGGCGTTCAACCTTCAAATCCGGGGTTTGGCGCAACACGACCAAGCCATCATGTTTGCCGCCAATCGGATCGCCCTCGGGGTGATCGTCGGGGCGCTGATTGTCGGTTCCTCGCTCATCATCATAACCGGCACGAAGCCCCAGATCCTCGGTTATCCCGCGCTTGGATTGGTGGGATTCGCCGGCTCCGCGATCATAGGCCTATCCATCACCTGGGACATCCTGCGCCATGGGCGGGACAAGCGTTCGGACGTTTGAGGGCCCGGTGACCACTGATCCTCGGTGCGGCACCGCGCCGAAACCGACGAGAAAAAGTGTCCCGAGCTGGGTCAGAGTTGCGCAAGAAGGCAGGCCGCAAAAAATCCTAAGATATTGAAAGAAAAATACTAACAACACTTGTGCCTCTTGGCACGCCTTAAGCAAAATCAGGCGCGAGAGTATGCTGGACGCACGAAATCAACCTTCAATCCACTAAAGGAGATCCCCGCAATGCGTATGGTTCGTTACGTGAATAGCAACAATCGCAGTTCCGGCTCCGGAATCGCTGCCGTGAGCCCGTGGACCGGCCTCGAAAGCGAGATCGATCGTCTCTTCAACAACGCCCTGAGCAACTTCGGCCCGAGCCGGTTTGGCCATCAATTTCCGGTCGGGGTTTATGAGGATGCCAATAACACCTATATTCGCGCCGAACTCCCCGGTGTAAACCGCGACGAGATCAATGTCGAAATGGTGGACGGGAGCCTCAATATCAGCGCCGTGCGGAAGCAAAAGACCGGCGGGGTGGAAGAGTCATTCTCTTTCAGCCGCTCGATCAGCCTTCCGGAGGGCATCCACACCGATCATGTGGCCGCGACGTACGAGAACGGCATTTTGTCCGTCACCCTCCCCAAGCGGGAAGAGGTGAAGCCGAAGAAGATCAGCGTCGCTGTTAACTAACCAAGTCACTGGATAACCTTATCATTCATCAACTAGGAGGATCTATGTCGCTGTTTAGTTCCTTGATTCAATCGCCCGATCGCTCGGCCGAACGGTTCGACGATGGGCGTCCGGGGCTGTCGGTTAAGCCCCACTATGAGATCGTCGACGCCAAGGACGGCTATGCGCTCACCGTCTACCTGCCCGGGGTGGCGAAGGATGGCCTGCAGATCACCGTGGAAAACGACGAACTGCGGGTCGTCGGCCGTCCCGCCTGGAAGCGGCCCGAGGGTTGGACCACCCTCTACAATGAAGCCGCGGACGCGCCGTTCGAACTCGCCTTTGAGCATGGCAATGCGATCGACGTCGAGAAGATCCATGCCGAGCTGAGGGATGGCGTGCTGCGGGTTTCACTCCCGAAGGCGGAAACCCTCCGGCCGCGCAAGATCGCTGTTAACTGAAGTCCGATTCCCAGGGTAGAGGCCGAAGGCCGCGTGCCTTCGGCCTTTTTCGTGCCGCGATTTGCCGGATGCGCCGCCCCCATCGTGCACCCCTACGCGGCGGCTGGGGCATCGAGCCAGAAAACACCGGCACGGGTGCATGAATGCCGCGCCCGCGGCCGGGCGTGGCGTCGGGCCCCTCGAGCGGTTCAATCCGGGCGCTTCCGCCGGGGGCCGGTGGTCCCGGGCGGGGGAACGAACCGGACCCCCGGGGCCCGGCGGCCGTCGGCATTGGTGAGCCGGAAGTAGCAGCCATAGTGGTGCTCACTGAAGAGCGCCTCCAGGGCCCGGGGCGGCGCATAGATCATCCGCAGCTCGTTCAGGCCTTTTTTCAGGGACAGCTTCCGGCCCCGGACCCGGCGGCCGTTCAGCTTGAGGGCGCTCACATATTCGCCAGCGAAGATCGCCGTCACCACCTGGTCGGCTTTCGATGCGGCATAGCCCCAGACGGCATAGCGCAAGCGTGCACCGGGGTTGCGCGGGGAGGGGTGGGAGTCGGCGGCGCGCGGCCGGCCGCCGATCGGAATGATATCCGGGTCAAGTCCCTTGGCTCGATCAGCATCCAAGGTGCGCCACGTTAAGGCTTGGCCGCTCGGCCGGGGTCCGGATTCCCCCGGAAGGTGGGGATTGTCTTCGTTGGCTTCCTCCGGCAGCGGGCCCATGAACCGGAAGCCGTTCCGGGCGAAGCCTGGGCCCGGCTCCGGACCTGGGACGGAGCAGGTGGCATACAGCCGCGTGCGGACGTTCCCGGTAAAATCGATCTGGGCCACGTTGTATTCCGTCCCCACCTGGTATTCGGCGCCGCGCGACCGACCGGCCAGCCTCACCTTGATCGTGCTCTCGGCCCCCGGCTCAAGGCGCTCCAGGGATCGGCGCACGCGTCCCGTTTCCCAGTTCAGGGGTAGCCTGAAGAGGATCCGGAGGCGGGTGATCGGCCCGCTGCCCGCGTTGCGCAGCTTGAGCGTCAGGGTCGTCCCCGTGCGCGAGAGCAGCGCCTGGAGGTGGCCGGTGCTGGGCTGCCGCCGGGAGAACCGGCCGCGGTTGTCGTCATTGGCTGATTCACCAAACAGCTCGACGGGCCCGCGGTCCGAGGGGTGGAAAACGTCCAAGGCGCGCCGCCCCTGGAGCGAGAGCGGGGCAAAGGTCGAATCTTTCGACGTCACCGAGGTGACCTCGTCCTCGGCCACGCCCCCGATGACCAGGGTGAGGGGCACGCAGGCCATGAGATCCAAGGGATCGGGCCGGGTGAGGGTAACGGCCATTCGATCCCCCGCGACCTGGGTTTCGATCTTGGACCCGCTCGCCTGCCAGCGATAGGCGGCGTACTGGTTTTGATTGCAATACCACCAATCGGGGCGGCGCGACCATTTCCGGTAAAGCTGGTCGAGGGTGGTGAACCGGCGGCCGCCCCAAGCCCTGATCCAAGCATGCATGGTCACCAGCAAAAGGGGGCGTCGTCCGGGACGCAGCTGGCGCGCCACGACGCGTTCATCGATGCCATCCTCCGCATGGCTGCCATCGCAGTCGATGAAGGCGGCGTCGAGCAGGCCCGGCGGGCTCCGCCGGGTGTAGCCGTCCTCGCCGACCAGGAGAAATCCCGCGCGTTGCAGCATCTGGTCGAGATCCGCGCGATCGCGGCCGCCCCGCAGGCCGGACTGGTAGCAGACGAAGGGGAAGGTGAAGGTACTGACCTCCGAGCGGGTCTTCGCCTCCAGCGCGATGCGACCGCCCATGATCTCACGGAACGCGGCATGCTTGGAAAGCGCCGGTAGGTGATCATGACTGAGGGTGTGCGCACCGATGGAGCTGCCGGCAGCGAGAATGCGTGCCGGCACGAGCGAGCCCGGATCCGCCAGGCGCTGCCAGCCGCGGCGCGGACCGTCTTCCCACCAATGGCTGGGATGGTTCAGGAAGAAGGTCCCCCGCTGGCCATGTCGCCGCATGACCCGGAGCACGCGCAGGGCGTTGGTATTGTTGTCGTCCATCCGCGTGGACAAGGCCGCGCGCAGGTCGCGGTAAAGGGGCGCGATTCGCAGGCGGGCGCGCTGCGCGGAGCGACGGGATCGGAAATGGATGCAGAGGGTCTGGGCGTAGGTGTCCATGGGGCTGCCGCCGGCCGGGAGTCAGATTTCCCCCCGGCGGATTTCGAGCAGGGTCCTGGTCTCCCGCGCTTGCGCCTTGGTGAGGGTCAAGCACGACAGCAGCGCCATCGCCAGGCCGATGCCGACGACGGGAACGACCGAGAGGAAGATGCGCATCCACAGGATGGTGTGCGGGGATTGGGCTCCGGTCATTTGGGCGTTGAAACCGATCAGGGTCAGGATCGCGCCGGAAATGAAATAGCCGCTGGCATTGCCGGCCTTGTTGATCCACGAGCTGCAGGCGGAGAAGGCCCCCTCCCGGCGCGTACCGGTGGCGAGCTCGTCGGCGTCGATGATGTCGGCGCCGATCGAAGCGCTGAGCATGAAGAAGCCCGAGGTGCCAAAGGCGCCGCCGGCGGTCCCGACCAGTTGGAGCCAGGGATGGGCGGGGTTGAACCAGAACCAGTTGCCGCCAAAGGCGGCCAGGGCCACCGCCAGCGCCAGGAACATGGCGATCCGCTTGCCGACCCGACGCCCCAGCCACCCGAACGTCGGCGCGCCGATGATGCCGAGGGCCATGTAGGACACGCCCATCAGGCCGTTCCAGTTGTTGCCCGTGGCGGTGTTGCCCCCGTTCACATAGTAGACGGTGGTGTAGTAGCCGAGCGACCCGAGCAGGCTCGTGCCCATCGTGAAAGCGAGGCTGACCAGCAGCATCGTCCGGAAGGGGGGGCACTTGAGGGTCTCGTAGAAGGACGCCCGGAGCGACACTTTGGCCTGGTGGCGGGCCGCGACGCTCCCGTAGTAGCGCTCCCGCACGTTTTTGAAGATGATGATGCCGATCACGGCCATGACCAGGCCGAGCAGGCCCATGTAAACCTGGATGGCCCGCAGGATGTCCTGCTTGCCGCTGCGGTGGTCGAAAAACAGCCCCAGGTTCGTGAAGGGAAGGGCGGCAAAGTTCGCGATCTGAAAGAGGTTCGAGAGCGCGTACTTGTAGGCCATGACGCGGGTGCGCTCCTCGTAGTCCGGGGTGAGCTCGTTGCCTAAGCTCTGGTACGGCATGTTGAAGCAGCTGATCAGCGGCAGGTAGAGGAAGTTGGATCCCAGCATCCACCAGAACAGTTGGGACCCCGTCGATCCGCGGGGGACGAAATAGAGCAAAGGCAGCGCCAAGCCGGCCAGGATGGAGCCGACCAGAATGTAGGGCCGGCGTCGCCCGAACCGGGTCCGAGTGTTGTCCGAGAGCCACCCGAAGAGGGGATCCGAAGCGGCGTCAAAGAAACGAATGAGGGCGAGGGCCAAGCCCACCAGGGCCGGCGGCATCCCCAGGGCGATATTGAAGATGGGATAGGCCACCGCGGGATAAAGCCAATGGCCCCACAGGTCGGGCCCGGTGCCGAGGGCATAGGCAACTTTCTCGCCGCGGGGCACCCGATCGGCCGCCGCGGTGAAGGTCGCTGGTTCCGCCCTGTCCTTCATGCCGTGGCCGCGGGCGGTGACGTCGCCGGTTTCACCTGACCGGGACGGCGACCACCGACACCTCCCGGTCCCGGTCGCGGCCGGCGAGAATCACCCGGCCGGTGCGGTCGGCGATCACGCTTTGTCCGCCATAGACCCGACCGGCCCAGGGACCATGGGTCATCTGGCCCACGAGATTGGTGCCAATCACCGGACACCCGACGGTTTTCGCGACCTTGCGGATGATTTGGGCCAGCGAGCGGCCGTGCGCCGGCCATTCCGACTCGGCCGCCGCCCAGCCATAGGGCACGATGAGCAGGTCGGGTTGTTGGGCCTTCAGGGCCGCCAGCAGGTCCGGCAGGAAGGAATCCGCGCAGATGATAAGGCCGATTTTTCCGAACCGAGTATCCACGGTCCCGGTGCCCGCGCCCGCCGAGTAGGGCGGTTCCATGAGGTCGGCGAGTACATTGACCTTCCGGTGCTTGAGCAGGATCCGACCGCGGTCGTCAATCAGGACGCAGGTCCCGTAAAGGTGGTCGCCGTCCTTTTCGTCCAAGCCGGCGCAGATATGGATGTGATACCTGCGGGCGAGGGCGCAGAGGCGCCCGGAATCAAGGCCCGGAATCGGGTGAGCCCGCTGGTGGGCGGCCGGATTCTCCCAGCCGAGCACGCAGGATTCAGGCAGAGCCACGAGCTCAGCTCCCTGTTGCTTAGCCTCGACGATGGCGTTTTCGATGCGAACGAAGTTTCCGGCGCGGTCGCCGTCCAGGCAGAAAATCTGCCCGACACCGACGCTCACCGCATGGGGTTTCGGACGAATGCGCTTCAAGGGAATGGGGCGGTTGCGAGCGCTGCACATCCTGCGCCAAGGGCGGGTACAACACCATCGACAAGGGTATCAAAAGCCTGTGTTTTCGGCCGATGCGGCAGAACCTTGGTTCGTCCTATCCGCTCTTTCCCCGTACCGGCTACGTCCGCTGCGTCGGCGAGGATATGGCCTGGAGCGAGGGTGACCTGGCGAACTGGAACCTGTACTTCACCTTCATGGGAAGCGGCCGGGTCTGCTGCCCGGGGCGGGAGATGCTCACCGTTGCCGGCGACCTCCTGCTCCTGCCCCCCAAGCTGGCCCGCCACTACCGGGTCGATGATCGCAAGGCCGGGTGGGGATTCTATTTCTTGCATTTTTGTCCGACCGAGCTGGCGCAGAGGTCGCTGGACTGGTTTCAGGACCGGGAGCCCAAGCGCCTCCCCGTGAATAATCCCACGGTGCGCAACCGCATCGTCGCCACCCTGGAGGAGATGCACCAGATCAACCTGCGGACTCCGGAGATCGAACACCGGGTCGCGCTGCTCAATTCACTGGCGGACAGCGTGCTCTTGCGGGTGGCAAGTCTGCCCCCGGGCGACCGCACGGCGGGCGGCGGCGTTGACCTACGGATCGAACGGGTGCTCGAGCGCATCCATGGGAGCTTGGACCGTCCCCATCGGGTCGATGAACTGGCCGGCGTGGCGGGATTATCCCGGTCGCAGTTTTGCCTCCTCTTCCGGGCTGGAACCGGTCGCTCCCCCCAGGAATACCTAGAGGAGCGGCGGCTGGAGCTTGCGCGGTCGTATCTGGTTACGTCCGTTCACTCCATTGCCGAGATCGCGGCCCGGCTCGGATACTCTGACCCCTTCTACTTTAGCGCCCGCTTCAAGCGCCGCTACAAGCAAAGCCCCAGCTCGGCGCGGAAGGCCGGCGCCAGCGGGCACCGGAGCTGACCCGGGGAAATGCCTCGGCAGCGGGGTCGGGGGCGATCAGGCCAGCAGGAACCGCAGGCTCCGCATCATCTCCAGCGCCTTGCCGGGCTCGCTGCTGCTGTTCCTCAATTTCAGAATCGCCTCGCCGTATTCTTGGGACAAAAGGTTGGCGTCGACCGCCCCCATCGCCCAGCCGGAAAACATCTGTTCCGTAGCAGTCGATATGTTGACGATCACCGGATCGCTGTGCCGGGGATCACGTACGATCTTAAGGTAGAGCTCCAGGACGGGGATTTCCTCGCCCTCCAGCAATTGCATGAAATAGCCGCCCTTGTGGCACAGGACTCCGGTAATACCCAGCGACCGGTTTCTTTTTGAGGCCGTAGCCAGGATATCGGCCAGGTCGGTGCTATCGATATCCGGCGCCGATTTGCTGAGGTAGAGCAACTGGATGAGGTTCTTGGTCATCAGAATCGCGCTCGGGGTTAACCGAGTTGAGGTCAGCTTGGGCGCACCAGCGTCTCGGGTTTAAACCCTCATTCTCCCGCGCCAGCAACCTTATTGTCAGGCCCCCTGGTCGATCCCATCGGTCGGCCGCCGGCGCCGGCAGCGGGGTCGCTTGATCCCGGGCCCACGGGAGATAACCCCTTCAATACGTGGCCAGCGACACCCGCAGAACCAGGGGTTCCGAGCTGAAGTCCAGGCCGCCATCGGTTTGATCGCCGTTCAGGATCCGTCGAAAGGTGAACGTGTCGTTGACGAAAGTGCCTTCCTCGACGCTTAGGAACTGGCGGTGCCGGCCGGATGCCAGCGGCCTGAAGTCCGCCCGGCAGTAGAAACCGGCGACCAGGAACTGATTCTCAGCGAGTTGGGCGACCAACGCCCCTCCCAGCGGCTGGGGGTTTCCAGCGGGGTGGCCGTTCCGCGCCCAGACGCCGTAGGCGATGGTGGCATCCCAAGGCCCAAAGTGCAGGTCGTCCGTGATCCGGCCCGCCTGCTCGGCCACCGCCTGAATGCGACCCTCGAAGTTGAGCCGGGCGATGGTGCGGCCCATGGGGGCCAACAGGCGGTAGAGCGGCACAAACGGGGCCGCGAACTCCCGCGTGCCCGTCAGCGCCCAGGGGGGCAGGCGATCTTCCGGCGGGCGGGCCACATCGGGGAACTCATGGGTGCGGGTGAAGTCGATGCCGAAGGGCGAGAATCCAATCGCCTGCTGTCCAAGGGCATAAAAGAGCAGGCGCGGGCTGCCGCCGGTCTCGGGCAGGTAGAGGGCGTTGTCGTCGCGGTGGTAGAGCTCGCAGAACTTCAGGTAGGCGGCGGGATTGGTCTCGTAATTGTCCGGACAGACCATGTCGAGGGCTGGAGCGCACACCTTCCAGATCGGAATGACGTTGTCGAGCGGACCGCCGGCTTGGTAAGTTCCTGGCGCTCCGGGCGTAAGAATCGCGCGGAGCGCGGCGTTGGCGAACAGGGGCAGGGGGTAGACGGCCTTGCCGGCGGCGGCGACGTGGCCAATGTAACGGGCGACCGACCAGGCATGGAAGAAGACCTCGGCCTCGGCACCAAAGGCTTGCTCCCAGGTCGGCGACGCGGAGGCGGGTGCAGCAACTCCCATGGCCGTAAGGACATCGGGTGGCACGGCGCCGTTGAATAAACGATTGGCCTCCGGGCTGTGGTCGCGGAGGGTGCCCCAGGTGCCGGCTTCATTCTCCACCTGCACCATCACCACGGTGCGCTCGGGATCGGCGGCCCGCAGATGCGCCATCAGCGCCGTGAAAGCGCGGGTATCGGCGGCGAGGGAGTCGGCCGCGAAGGGGGAGGGCGAATCAAGCGGGCGACCCGCTGCGTCGACGACATGGAAATACCGCTCGGGCTGGAGCTTCATCCAGGCCGGCATGTAGTGCTGACTCCCATTCTTCCAGGTGCCAAACCACAACAGGATCAAATGGAGGTGATGGCTCCTGGCGCCGGCCAGCAGGGCGTCGACCGCGGAGGGGTCGTATTTCCCCGGTTCCGGCTCAAACTGCTCCCAGTAGACCGGAATTTCCGCGGTATTGGCATGGATGAACTCCATCGCCGGCCAGACTTCGGGTAGGACGGCGGGCCACCCGCTGGAGTTGTTGGCCTGGGCTCCCAGGACCAGATACGGAGCGTCGTCGACCAAGAGCGCGTGTCGTCCGTGGTCCGCGATGAGCCGGGGTAGCGGCCGTTCCGCCGCCAGGGATGCGCCGGTTAGGGCGACCAGCAGGCACGGCAGTCCCACCGCGCTTCGGAAAACGTCAAGACGGTGCCGGCTCATGCGTTGGCGATATTCCTCGAAATGATCTTCATCCAGGCGACGGGAATTTAGCCAGTCGCGGACCGTACACGGCAACACATCTTCGAAGCGGCGGGATGGGGAGGTGGTGGAGGCTGGCGGATCCAGTCGCGACATTTTTGCCGAACCGCCTCCGCGTTTCTTGGTCTTTCGCTTACTTATCATGCTTGCTCCAGCTTCATGAAAGGTTCTCATCCCAGTGTTATGGGCCGAAGGGAAGGTAGTCGCCTGACCTCGATGCGCTGGGAGCTCTCGGCTTCCTGAAACGTGGCTTCCTCCCATTCCAGCCCCGGCCCCCTCTCGGCCGACGATCCAGACCCGGCCGATCCCTTCTGGGCCCTGATGGCCCAGCCGCATGTGGCCATGGTCTTGACCGATCCCCAGGGGCGGTACACCCGGGTCAACCAGCGCTGGGCTGAGATGTTGGGTTACGAGATGGACGAAATCCTCTCCCTGCGGGTGCAGGAGGTAACGCATCCGGACAGTCAGTACGTCACTGAGGAGAATCGCCGGCAGCTCGAGGCGGGCGGGCAGTATTTCATCAACGAAAAGAAGTATGTGCGCAAGGACGGCTCCGCCTTCTGGGCGATCACGACCGTGTCGGCCTTGCGCGACCGGGAGGGAGCGCTGACCGGATACGTCGCCCAGATCACCGACCTGACCGCGCAACGCCGGGGCCGCCTGCTGGTCGAGTGCCAGAACGAGGCGCTGCAGCTGCTGATCTCCGGCGCGCCGCTCCTGCGGGTCTTCCATTGCATCATCGCGCTGATTGAGGCCGAGGCCGAGGGCGATGCGGTTGCTTCCGTCCTGCTGATGGACCATGCCCAGGGCCGGTTGCGGCATGGGGCGGCCCCCAGCCTGCCGGAGGATTACAATCAAGCGATCGACGGGATTGCGGTGTCGACCGAGCTCGGAACCTGCGCCGCGGCCGCGGCCCGGAGGGAGAGCGTGATCACGCCGGATCTGGGCACCGCTCCGGGCTGGGAGGGCCTGCGCCATCTCCCGCTCCGGCTGGGCCTCAAGGCGGCGTGGTCCATGCCCATTCTCTCCGCTACCGGCACGGTGCTGGGCACGCTGGGCACCTACTTCCGCCGCCCGCGACCGCCGACGTCCGCGGAAGTCGACTTGGTCTCCGTCTTGGTCAAGACCTTGGCGCTGGCCATCGAACGGCGGCAGGCGGAAGACAACTTGGCCGCCGCCCTCACCCGCGTGGATAACCAGCGGCGGCTCTTTGAAACCGTGCTCTCGAACACGCCGGACCTGATGTGCGTCTTTGATCTCCAGCACCGCTTCGTCTATGCCAACCGCTCGATGCTGGAGCTGTGCCGGCGCACGTGGGATAACACCATCGGACGATCCCTGGCTGAGGTCGGTTTGAGCCCCGAGGATTGCCGGCTTCAGGAGCAGCGGCTCGAACGGGTCATCGCTACCCGCCAGAGCGTGCATGCCGAGGTGGACATTGAAACCAGCCACGGTCGCCGCCGGTTTGACTGCATCTTCGCTCCGGTGATCGGGGCCGACGGCCGGGTGGAGGCGGTGGCGGGTGCGTCGCGCGACATCACCGAATCATTCAAGGCGGCTGCGGCCGGCCGTTTCTTGGCCAGTCTCACCGCCGAGGTCGCGGCGATGACGGGCGAACACGACATTGTCAGCCATGTGCTTGCGACCCTCGGCAGGCACTGCGGAGCCCATCGGTGCTTCTTCGTCGAATGTTATGAGAGTGAAAACTTGGTCAAGGTGGGCAGGAACTGGATCCGCGATGACTCCGCCGATCTGGCCGGCTCCTATCGGCTGTCGGACTACGGCGGGCAGGAATGGTGGCACACGCTCCTGCGCGGGAACTTTTTCGTCGAGGACGTTCTGAACCATCCGCTGGTGGCAGCCGCCGAAGCCGCCCACTATTCGGCGCTGGGCATCCGGTCCTACGCGGCGCATCCGAGCAAGGCGGCGGGAAACTGCGCGGTCGTCCTGGCGATGACCGAGGTTCACCCGCGCAAGTGGACCCCCGCGGAGCTCCGCCTGCTGGGCGAGGTGGCGGCCCGGATCTGGCCCGTGGTCGAACGCTCCCGCACCGAAGAGGCGCTGAAGATCGCGCGCGACCAAGCGGTGGCCGCTTCAAAGGCCAAGGACCATTTCCTGGCTCGCCTCTCTCATGAGCTGCGGACGCCGCTCAATCCCGCGATGCTCCGAGCGAGCGAGGCCGCGGCGGAGGAGGGCTTGCCCGCACGGATGCGGGAAGACTTCCGCATGATCGAAGGATGCATCCGCCACGAGGTGCGGCTGATCGACGACCTGCTCGATATCACGCGGATTGCCCACGATAAGCTGGATCTGCGCCTGTCGCGCCAGGAGGTGGGCGGCTTGCTGGAACGATCGCTCGCCATGGTGGAGATGGAGCTCGCGGAAAAGGGACTGACTTTGACCAGGGATTTCACCGGCGCGCCGATGTGGGT
>Ga0116229_10013105_pt1 | contig 11795 bp, 9 predicted proteins | sample S1TSphgellanicum_3_FD_87313 | JGI IMG/M metagenome (GOLD analysis project Ga0116229, IMG submission 87313) | Host-associated microbial communities from peat moss isolated from Minnesota, USA - S1T2_Fc - Sphagnum magellanicum MG | ecosystem: Host-associated > Plants > Peat moss > Unclassified... | reverse complement strand
TTCCGTAAAAATTTTTTGATTTTAATAACCCTTTATTTTTTTTTTTTTTTTGGTTAGTTTTTTTATTTTTTTAAAATTTTTTTTCGAAATTTAAAAAAAAAAAAAAAAAAAAGCTTGAATTTTTTTTTTTAAGTAAAATTTTTTTTTTTTTTCCAGAAAAAATTCACAACCATTGCAAAGTCAAAAAAAAAACTGGAGAAAATGAACACTTGGGTGCAGCAACCTTTCAAAGCCTGGTGGAAGCAAACCATTGAAAGCCAGGTGAACAAAGTTGTGAGTGAAATGCAAGAAAGAGGCTTTGCCAGACTCTCGTGCATGTATATATGGCAGCCTTGGTTGTGGTGAACCTCTCTCAAAACTTCATCCAAATTACTCTTTAACAGTCTTTTGTTATGAATTTTTTTGGGATGAAGCCAAAGTGACAATCATCCATAAGAAGATTTAGCCAAATCTGGCTATAAACCAGATTACAAAAGTACAAATTTTGTTAATCATCCTTTTATATAGTTCTGGCTACTCACTTACTAGAGTCAAAATATAGAAATTTGGCAATTTTTCATTATTAATTTTTATAACTTATGGCCAATTATTGAAACCCCTCCAAAAAAAAAAAGAATCATATAATTAGTTATTTTATTTTCATTTTTAATCTCACTTTTTGATGGAAATTTTGCCAGAAATATTTTTATTAAAAAATTAAAATCTATTAAAATCTATTAAAATTATTTTTTAAAAAAATTTTATAAAAAAAAGCTGACCACCATGGAGGAGCCATTGATTATGAGTCATGTGCTTCACTTTACTTGGATATGAAGCTACAACAAACATTAAGAAGGATCACTTCACTCATTTAAGCTTTGCTTTTACCCACTCTCTTCATGGCAAAGCAATCAGTGAATGAACAAACAACCCATTGTCCTTTGTTGGTGGGCTCTATCCCCAAGGGAAGAGACTTTTGCATACGTGTAGGATTGTTGGGAATTTTGGTTTTGTTTTGCACTAGGAACCAATTTGTGGGTGACACTTGTCTACTGACTTATCTGCACTCTCTCTAGGTTACCTTGTGTGTTTTTTTTATATTGGGATTAGGGTTAATTCAACATATTTTAATGCATGATTTTGGATTATTTTGCATTACATTAAATTTTGAATTATTTAGGGTTTAGTGTTTAGGGTTATTTGTGAATTATGTACATGGTTTTATGCTTTCATCATTCCTCATGGTTTTTGTTTTCAAGTTCAACCTGACATGAAGAATAGAGCCATTATACGATGAGTTAGTTACTTGTTCTCCTTGAGTCACCCTCCTTATTGGGTTCTTTTAGTGGGTTAAGAAGAAATTAGCTTTTGATGCTAGTTGGAGCCGAAATTTTGGAATTGATTTATGACCTTGTTGGCTATGTTGAAGTTGGTTGTGATTTTGGCGACCTTGGGGAGAGTGATCACCTCAAGACCATTTTCAACCTAGGTTGATGATATTCTTTTTGGGTTGGGTTGGGTTGGGTTTGGGGGAGGTAGGGGGGGCCCAAAGACTTTCATGGGTAACCTAAATATCTCTTGATGACTTTACCCCCCATTGCAACTAAAAAGACTACCCAATGATTTATAATTGTTGTGAAAGAATTCTTGTACGAACTGCAAAGCCAAATTTGTCAAGGTAGTAGAATAACCAAGAAAACAACTAAATGGCACTTCTCATGCAAGCATGTTCCAGGCATCCTTGTATTGCCTTGCAAGCTTTTTGCATAGGGTTTGACATAAGAAATAAGAAATATATATTAATAATAATAAATTGCAATCCTGAATGAATGCCAGGAAGTAAGCTAGTGGTGGGTACTTACCTATACTACTACTACCTTGCTTCAAAAATCACGAGTTCAAAGTTCAAACCTTACAAGGAACAACAAAATTTTCTTAAAAAATTGTTAAGCAGAACAAATGTTAAGTGTGAAGAACACGAAACTGTGCAATACGTAAGATTGCATAGAGCTCCTTAAATAAATAGGTCGAGCCAGAACTCACTCACTCACTCACTCACTCAATCACTAACTAGCGAATATTTAGTGTCACCCAAAAGGCCGGGTTGGTCCTAGTGTGGAACTTGTCAACTATGCCACAATAAATTGATGGACAAAGTTAGTGTGTTGGGTGGTCCTAGGTCCTGTTCAATCCAGAGTGTTGGCTGGTTCCTCCAAGTGCTTGTTGAAACCACAATTGGGCATTGGAAATGGGGTTTTGATGTGTTTGGGGGTGGGCCAGAAATGCACATGACACTCCATTTCATATCATTCATTTCACTGGCAAAAGGCTGCCTTTGGGATGTGCCCAGTCATTCATACTTGGATTGTGGGAGAGGGTGAGAGGGGGGTTTTGTCAGGACTGGTTTTGAGAGCAATGAAATGGGGGAACTTTGTTCAGGAATCAAATAAGGGAAAAAGCCCCACATGAATGAAAGCTGACTTGAGTAGCCTTATATCTACTTATATAAAATAATTGGTGTTCGCACATGCTTGATTCGGTAATTCGTGATTGGCTGAAGCCCTCCCCCCTCCGTCCCTTGAGAGCCATGAGTGGAAATATGTGAGCCCTGCATCCTAGTATATATACTAACAAAAAGAGAGCTCTAATAATAACAACAACTAGCAACAGACTGACATACAACAGACAGACCAGCCTAATGAATGGTATGGTAGGTCAGAAGCAAGTGGTTGCTACAATGCCCCACCACCACCATCACCACCACCCAGGTCCCAAACATCCAACATATCAATACATGTAATGGAAATGCTATTAGCTATTACCTTGTAATGAAAATGGAAGCTTGGTAAACCAATCCTTTAACCCTCCTACTTCCCCCATCCCCTACCTAGGTAAGTGGGTGAAAATGAATGGTAGGTACCTAGGGGTAATGCACTTGGTGGCTACTAGGTGAGTAGATGATGCATGTGGATTGTTTTGGTATTTAACTAACCACCATGGTTAAATAAAGGACAGGAACACAACCAAAAAGTGTTTCCGGTTGCCACACCATCCATCCATCCTGTATGGTGTGCATTTGTGGGTGCCAATTCACTCCTGCTCACAAGTCCATGCTGTGCAGATTTCTGGGGATGTAGGCTGAACAACAAGTTTGTTTGTTTTCATTCATTAGGGACAGTCCCAGGTCTCAAACTAGTGGAACCCGACCTTTCCTTGTGCACAAGGTAGACCTAAAGAAGAAGGGTATGAGCAATGAGGCCTCAATTAATTTACCGTGCTTGTAGTCCTTATGTCCTAAAAGCATCTCCAGTAGTGCTCAGTATCTGATCCTGCGAAAATGTTTTCCACATCCAAGTTTAGTTATGTACTCTTTTGCAACCCCACCCATAAAACTGAAACTGGGACAGCAAATAGGCAGGGAACTAGTAATAGCAAACCACCTCGACGAATCATTATGATGGGCCAATCAGAAACACTCAACAGCAGCAATTAGATCATATTTATCACACTCTTTTCTGCAGGTGCACAGCCTTTTACCAGCCACGGCAACGTGCACAATTATGTGACGCCAAAACGATTTTCCTGAGCCAAACCGGCATAAGTTGGATTTTTTTCATCCAATTTTACTGTGCAGCATCACCAATGGAGATGCTCTTAGTCCTTGCCCCCACAATATGGTCATACAAAACCTCACTAGAATATGTTGACAAAAGTGCAAACAAGAGGACACCAAAGGTTAGACTACGGCACTACAAACACCAACCATATTGACAAAAAGGGCTAGAGGTTGGACAACAAAGACCGCAACCAAGACCACAATGCTAGGAAAGTGTAAGAAAATCGGATTGAGTCTATAGTGAAATTCCCTATGTGATGTAGAGTTTCTCTTGGTGACTAAAAATAGCCAAAATGCTATGGTCAAAAAAGAGAAATATAGCCAAGATTCCATTGAATTTCATGCAATGGTAGCCACTATATGATAATACTACGAGGTTGGATTGCCACATGAAAACTCATGTCATGCAAATACATTCACCACTTTGCAAATATTTCATGGCATGGTTGGGGTTTATTAGCCACTCCATAGCTAACATGTGCGCATAACCACTAACCCTCAAAACATTTAACATTTTGCCTTTGAGTTGTTTGAACTTTGTGCTTGCACACTTTTCTAATGTTGTCATCTAAATGTTAGTTGTTTATTTGAAGATTTCTAAGTTTGTGGTCTTTTTCTTTTTTTCAAATGCCAATCAAGAGATTATTAGGTAATCTTGATTGATATGGTGGCACAAGGTGGAGAAAAAGGAGCACAATGCCCGTACATAGAGTTCATTCTCTCATTATTGAGGAATAAAATGGCACATCATATGTCAAGCCTTGGTGCCTAAGGCTTTTTAATTTTAAATCCTTAAAATGATGTAGATGTGTGAACATTTAAAGTTTTAACAAGAATGTGAACATTCAAAATAGCTCGAATTGGGTGGACAATATGATTCTATGTATTGTAAGCTGCAACATTAACTCAATTTATATAATGTTTTGCAATGAAACTTGCTATGACTCTTGCTATACATTTATATTTCATTTGTTTTCTTGTAGCCACTATTTGTTATTTTGATGCAAAAACCTTTGCCACATGCACTTGAAAATAACCAAATCACTATAGCCAAAATGATCTAAAGTTTTCTACTTTCACCATTCATGTGTGAAAAGAAATCAAGTTTGTCAAAATTGCTTTCAATTTTCCAATCAAAAAGCCACCCATCAAAATTTCAAAAAGTTTTTAAAACATGTTATATGATGTCACCAAGTTGACTAATGAGTGCAAGAGAAGAAAATACGGAGTTAGACATAAAATTCTCCATAGTGAGAAGTTGACTAACGAGTGCAAGAGAAGAAAATATGGGGTGAAACATAAAATTATCTATATGTAGTGTGATTTTTGTGATACTTGAAATTTGTATTTATGTTGGGGGGTGGGGAAGAAGGGTTGGGCCTATATTAGTATCTTCACCTTTTTAAGTGAAACCTTCAAGTGCACATATTAAACCCAAGAAATTATAAATTTGGATTGTTAAACTCTAATTTGTCTTAGCATGGGATATTTCTTATTTCTAAAGGCAATTATTTTAAATTTGGGGTTTTTATCAATGTTTTTTGGGTTTGTAGTGTTAAATCTAAAGGTTCATATTCAAGTTTTTATGATTTGAACCCAAACCTACATCCTTTTGATAAAACTAGAACAAGAATTGGACCATGCAACTAGCGTTTTGCTAGAACCAAAATCAAAATCGTGAAAAACAACTTTGAACATAGGTTCAAGTTAAAGAGTTGGGTAGCAAATGTTGGATTTTATAAGAGTTGATTGGTTTATATTAGTTGTAGAACTTTGTACTTATATCATCCTCAATTTTTTATTACTATAAATTATGTATTTATACCATCTTTTGTCTTGGGGAATGTGTAATATACACATGACACTATGTTCGATTTTCAAATTGGGCCTGTAATGTACTTTATGAATCATACACTAAATCACAAGAGAGAGACAAATAAGGTTGTTTGAAAATTGTGTTATGAAAGACAACTCACAAATGGGTATTTAAGAAAGACAAGTAAAAAATTCAATCTTAAAAAAAGATATGTGACTTTTAGTCATGTAATTGTTTGATTAAAATTAAATTAACAAGTAAATTTTGAATAAAATTCTTAAACCCTACACTCATCATAATTCAGAAACCATGAATAAAAAGCAAATGCACCTTCATCATATCCTAGGTTTTCAACCATTAACCCTTAGTTGTACTTGTTTCATTTCCATGAAAATTTTCAACATAGACTCCATCTCTTTCCACCAAAGAAAACACACTAATTGCATTTCAATACTTAGATTGTTTTATTTTTAAAAAAATTTAAATTTAAATATGAATAGATATCCTTTCGGTGCTACAAAATTTGTCCTATGCTACATATCAACACCTACACCTATTCCTATTGCTATCCACACACCACACAAAATAACATAACAACACCCTAACTAACACATCATACCTAAACCAAAATAAGATTCACTTGCAACAAGCAAGAATTGAAACCCAAAATATAAAATGAAAACATAACACACAAATTATGTGCCAAAAAAACTTGCATAAAAACGCATGACAACTTGTAAAACAAAACACACTATGTTTTAGAATTTAAAATCACCAAAAGTGATTTAAAAACTCTCATTTTGGGATTATTTCCGAAATACCAAATAACCCAAATTATGTTCACATTGGAACCATCTCTGAGCTAATACACAATTAAATATGTTAATTCAACTTAACACTAAACTAATTATGATTTAATTAAGTGATTAAACTAACACTCTTGACAAGTGTGAAATGTGCCCATCTTTTAATTTTTCTCAAACAAAATAGTGTTGTAATTCAATGTGTTTTGTTTTTATATGAAATTTAAGATTCCTTGTGAGTGCAAAAGTATTTTGACTATTTGAAAGTTTTGTAATAAAAATGTGTGTTTTTAGACCTAAGTTGTTCACTACCACTCATATCTAATTGATTTTTTAGTGACGTGTATTGTAGCCATGTGTTTGGTTTTATTGCTTGATAAAAGTTTAAATGTTGGTTGTTGTTTAAATTTAGATTGGCATTAGCATTTTCAAGCTTTAAATCAATTAAGTAAAAGTTGATTATCTGAAACCATGTTCTTGACTTGATTATATAAGTCCATGGAGAATCTTTCAAAACTATGCAATTTTCTTTCTTTTCTAAGATGAATAATAACCCTTGGGCTAATCCATGTAAATTTCTTCCTTTACAAACCCATTTAAAAGAATGTATTAATATCCAATTGGGTTTTATGTTGCTCCACACTACTAATGACAATGAAATGATAAAAAAAATGAATTGATTTTGTGCAAATTAAGTTCCTTTTGAATGAAAAATATTGAATGACATTACATGTAGCTTGAATTGAATTGAATTTGAATTCTTAAATTCAATTCAATTGAGTTTAGATTCAATTGAATTGACTTAAAATTCATAAATTTAATTGAATTGAATTAAACAAAATATTCCTTTTTTTTGGATTTAAAATGGTTAGGGTGAAAACATGATAAAATAAACAATTTTTACTTCTTGTCAAAAAAATGAAAAGTAACCATAAACAAGCTTTAATGTATTGAAAATAGAATTAATCTTTCATTCAATGATTAATATGAAGATACTCTTTAAAATTTTATTTTAATAATATTGAAAAACCACATCTTTAATATGCATGTAAGTGAATTTTTGTAAATACATCTACTTGCACGAAATATATGGTCTGAGAAAATGGGTTGCTAGTAGATTAAATATTTAGTTTTTCCTATTTTCAAATTAATGAAGCCTAAAAAACAAAATTCTCTCAAATTTTGCATATTATATTAAACATATTATTTCCAATGTAAAAGTAGTTTCGAGCATTGTATTGACCAAATAGTTTAATTCAAATGTATTTGTTATGTACTTTTATTACATTAAAAAAAATTAGATTTTGGGTGCACTACACATTTGGTTTACTTTACCACATTTTCATTTGTTAATGTTTTCATTGAAATTTCAATGAACTTAATTTGGTTAGATTGAATTGAATTCTTTTCATAATTTGGTTGAAAATCTATGAAAAATCAATTATGAAAATGCACATGTTAATTTGTCTTTTAATACCCATATAGGTGGGTTGGTGAAAGGACTAAGGAAATTAAGTTTGGGATTTCATAAAGAAATGTTTTCATAATCATCAAGTTGACAACCATATTATTGGACCTTATAGATGTTTCATTTTTACCAACCTCCATTATAATCATCATTGGAATTTGATCTGAATTTCAAAATCAAACAACCCATTGCCAATGCAAACATGATTCATAAAAACATTCATTTTGATGACATGTGAAAAGGTCTCATGGTAATCTAAATTTTTTATTTCAAAACACCTTTCACCATCATTTCTTATTTTTTCAATTTCTTTAGAGATGCATTGTACATACATTTTTAAAAAATTCATTTGGAATTTATAGTGTTATTTTTTATCATTTCATTTTGTTGGTGATCAACCTGACAAGGAAACACTTCTTTGTATTTACTGAATATGTAAGTAAGAAATAGTTTATCCCATATATTGGTTGTTGGGTAAAAATTATAATTTAATCAATTCAATAATATGATTTTCTTTGTTTTGAAAATCAACATATAATTCATATAAGATATGTGCTATATATATATAACATAAAATATGTATTTAATATTTTAAGTATCAATTGTTATAAGTAGGTTTAATTAATAGGTTCATGAGTGAACTAGTATTACTAAATGAATTAATGATCAAATGTGAAGGAATGAAAAATGAAAAATCTTTCCACACCACTAACAATTGAAAAAAACTAAACAAATAGGTGGGTACATTTTGTTTTGTCATCTCCCAATTACTTAATTGAAAAATATGTTAAAATACATGTGATATGTCAAAATAAAATAAAATAATCACACAATCTTACCATGTTTGGTTTTTAAAGAAGTTACTATTTGTATATTTTTTTAAAAAGTGAGGTAAAGGGCTTTTTTTAATGTCATGGAATATAATAACATATTAAATTATTATTTTATGAAAATTGGGAATATTTTATCTATATTTTTTATATACATTTGTAATCCAATTATTGGCACCATATTTACATCAAATGAAATATTTTTAAAAATTCATTAAGTTGCACATCATATTTTTTTACAATTCATTTGGAAAAAAATGGTAATATCTTCCATTAGGGTTTAATTGCATCCTCATCATTCTTTGCAACTTCGAGTATTAAAATTAAATAGTAATAAGGTGAGAAAAAAAGGTTTTTCAATGTAATAAAATTATCCACAAAGTTAACCAAAACAAGGACCAAAATGCCCAATGTGATTAAAACTAAAGATGAAATGTGAAAAAAAGGAAAAAAGGTACATTGTCCTAAAACAAGGGGTTGGTGGTGGTAAAAAAACAATTTCACCTTAAGTTTTTGATTTGTTGAAGATGCATTCATTGCAAGGCACAAGCATGCCAAAGTATGCCCAAAAGAACCTTGATAATCCAAAAACACATAATTGTCAACTTTGGAGTTTAAAAAGTAGGACACATTCTTTGAAAATTAACATTTAAACTACATGAACATAAAATGCACTTTTGATTTTTAGAGTTTAGCTTTCTTCTAATATTTTACGTACATGGATTGAATTAAAGGTCCTTGTTTGTTTATGTTCTTGATTTCTTCTTCTTGCAACTTTTAAGTGTTGGGATATTACCAACAATAAAATGCTTTGTATGATTTCTAAGTAATGCTCCAAAGACGTGCATCATCTTCTCTTGGTCATCCCCAACCCAACACATGCCATTTGATTTAACAAGTTTCGAGACTTTTTCCAAAAAGAAATAGTAGATTCTCCTTCTTGAATGACTAATGCTCTAAATTTCTTTTTGACCACAAGTTAGTCTTGTGATTTATCTACATGCTCATACATTGCTTGAAAGAAATCCATGTTCCTTTTACTCTTGTTAAATGTTGGACCATTGTTAATTGATTGTCACAACAATTTAGCAACACATTTACAAGTCCAAGGGAAATCAATTGCATTTTTTTCAAATGATGTGCAAAAAAAAAAAAGGTGTTTATAAATGGATTATGAAAATTTATCTAAAATATATTTAAAGTTTTATTCTAAAATCTAATAGACTATTCTTATAAATTTATTACTTTATATCATACCAAAAAGTCTTTTTATCTCATTGTTCCAATAAATATATGAAGAATGACTTCTTTGAATTGCATATGTTTACCTTCTTGAAGTTTTCAAGGTTTATTATCCATAAATTATGTTAACCAAATCATTTTGGGGTTCAAATTTTGTAAGGTGTACCAAAAATATTGTCATACCATCCTTTACTAATCATGTTTCACCATCAACATAAATGCAAAATGGATCATGACATTGATGTTAATTTCATATATATGGTGTTTAAGGTTTCATATTTCAAAGTATGATAATTATTTATTCATTAATGTGTAAACAAATCAAAATATAAAATAGAATTAAGATTGCATTCAAGCTTATTTTTATTTGATCTTGGGTTGTACACCTTTAAAAAAATTGGGACCCTTTAGAAAAATAATACTTGAACTTTCATTTTCCAAAGAAGGTAATTTCAAGAGTTAGCAAACTTGAATGGCCCAAAAATGTTGTTCAAATAGTGTTCCATTTGTTCTTTGGATTGTAAAATGTTTGTTGAAGATCTGGAACAAGAAATAAATTCAAAATAAATATGGAAATCTTGTACTCCAATGTAGGCACAACAAAACCATGTGAATATATTTTCATGGAATTAAAATTTAATGATATTTTGGTGGTATTCCATAATGAAAAAATATTTCTGCAAATGTTGAACATTTGTGTTTTTAAAGTGGGATTGTTGAAATGGTTTATGGAAATATAAAAAAGAATTGTTGAAATTGATAAATGATAGCAAGATGCATCTTCAAGATGTCTTATTGCTTGATTTATATCTAATGGTGAGTGCTCATTTTGTGATAAATACAAATAATAGTTGCATTTTTGTCCATCTCACAAAATACCTTTTTTTTGTGAATGGAAAGGTTTCACCTCTCATTATTATTGACATTATGTGTAAAATTGAATTAAATACTTTTCATTTGGAAATTCCCTAGTAGCTTCAATTCAAAATCACATGACAAAGGCATTGCACCTAATCATGAAATATCGAAAAGTACCATTTGAAGCCCCAAATACTTAACCAAATTTGAGACATTCAAGATTGCTTACACTCTTTGTACCATTATGTTTCTTAATTGAAATGATGCTATATGTAGGAATTGTACTAATTAATGTTATACAATGTTATGACTGTGAGATCAAACATTAGTTATGATAGTAAGATGTGATTTTACCTATATTAAACCATTATTAAGCTTTTCTTTCAACCTAAATTTCATTGATAGAGTTTTTCTTTTTAAGCTTTGATGTACCATGTATTAAAACTTTTGAACCATGTGTTTAGTGACAAAAATTATATAATTAAATAGCTAAAAATTATGTAATGATAGACAACTCACATATGTACAATGATATAATAGAAAAACACTCTTCAAAAAGAGATGTGACTTTTAGTCATGTGTTTATTCAACTAAGATTAAATTAATTAGCAAGTAACTTTTAAACATGCTTCACTTTTTTGGATTTAAAAAAAATGTGTTCAAATTAAAATTGCAAGGTTGAAATTTTTTTAAAATTAGGCTCAAATTCACACCTAGAAAATCTACCAATTTTTTTGAAATGTCAAAACCAAGATTGAAGTTTCTTTTGAAAAGGAAGAATTGGCCAACACTAGTTTTGACTATGATGCTACTTTAGGTGTTAGTTGATGAGAAGGCCTTGATTGTTGTCAAAAAATATGCCCTTGTTGGTTGATGATAGGCCTTGATTATTGTCAAAAAATATGCCCTTGTGGTGAGGTCATGTCACCTCATTTGCTCTTGAACATTCTTCGCATCATTCTCATAATAGTTTTTACTTTGTGATGAAACCGCATAACTTGAGTCATTCTCAAATCACGAATGAACAACCAAATGACACCCCAAAAAATGCTTCTTTGAGAAGTGTGATAGAGGCCACAAGGAAGGGGCACAATTTAACACAATCTTTAGTTCATTCCTATTATCTATGTGTTTTGGGAAATGGGGGGAAGCTTGTTTCTTTGGATCTTTTCCCACATTTTGA
>Ga0116229_10013104_pt1 | contig 11796 bp, 8 predicted proteins | sample S1TSphgellanicum_3_FD_87313 | JGI IMG/M metagenome (GOLD analysis project Ga0116229, IMG submission 87313) | Host-associated microbial communities from peat moss isolated from Minnesota, USA - S1T2_Fc - Sphagnum magellanicum MG | ecosystem: Host-associated > Plants > Peat moss > Unclassified... | reverse complement strand
CTTGGATTGGCCAACACGATTTCATATATTTGTGGGCATTGCTCGAGGCTTGGTTTACCTCCATGAAGACTTGCAACCATGCATTATACATCGAGACATCAAAGCATCCAACATCCTTCTTGATAACAATTTAAATGCAAAAATTGCCGATTTTGGTTTGGCACGATTATTCTCTGACGATGAAAGTCAATTATTCACACAAGTTGCTGGAACCATGTAAGTGCAATAAAATTGACTTATATAACATGTATTTAAAAAATATTGTGTATAGATCAAAATCTATTGTAGTTGCAACAGTTGAATTTAACATCACTAAAATGTAATGAATTTTTATTCAAAACAACTAATTCTTTTCAATTTGGTTTGAATGTCAAATTATGTGAATTGTGATATTCTATTATATAGCGGATATATGTCTCCGGAGTATGCAACACTTGGCCAACTCAGCACAAAGGTTGATGTGTACAGTTTTGGTATTCTTTTACTTGAAATTATTAGTGGAAGGAAGGCCATACTTCAAAATGCAACAAGAAACATGTACCTTGTTGAATGGGTAAGAAAATTTGATTATCTTGTGTTTAATCCTTTCAAAAATATATATTTAATTTTTTTTAGCAAAAATTTTAACATCAAATTTCGTTCATGCAATGAAAACATATATAAGATTTTAAGGGAATAAAATCAAGTTGGAATGAATGGTGATAATGGTGGAATTAATCATGTGTACACATTTCTTACAATTAGGGTTTACATTTTCTCATTCTAGAATCTACAAGTAATAGTTGACAAAAATATAAAATACAAAATATTATTCATAACTTAAATTGTCAAATTATTGCAGGCATGGTCTTTGCATAAAACAAACATGTTGATAAGCTTGGTGGACCAAAAAATACACAATACAATTGTGGAAAGCGAAATGCGACGTGTGATTAATGTGGCACTTTTATGTGTGCAAGTAGAACCAACAAAACGTCCAATAATGTCAGAAGTGTTGAGTATGCTACAAGGTGAAATGGATTTGCCTCATATTCTACCTAGTTCAAGTCAAACTAGTGTTTCAAGTCTTTTCATGGATGTGTCAACTAGTGCAAGTAAGCATTTACTTTCATCTCCTATACCTAATAATTATAGCAATGTTGAAGTTGAATTAACCAACTTGGATCCTAGATAGAAAAAGGTGGAACAATCAATAATTGTGACATTAGAGCCATTGTACCACCATTGGCTCTAAGGATAAGGCTTCAAACCAAGACCTTGAAATTTTTTTATATATATGGTAAATATGTAATAAATTAATAACCTAATAATTAATGGTTGAAAATCTTTCCAATAAATCGAAATTTTTTAACTTCATGTCCTACTTTTCAATATAAAGTAGGTTTGGTGATTGGTCAAGTGCAACCCAAGATGCTATGGGTTTAGATTGATGTGCTAATTGTGGATTTGTGAATATTTTGAATTAAATACATCTAATAAGGTTTTAAATACTTATCTTGATGTTTGAACATGATATTATCATTTTGAAATTTTGAGCTTTGAGTAAGCTATGGGCCACTTAAATTCCTTTATCCAAATTATTTTCTATAAAAACCAGATTAACCATTTCAAAATTATATATATTTATTACATTTCAAAATCTATTTTAGTTTATTTTCTTTCTAGATGGATATTAAGTATAAATTGTTATGATGGTTTGTTAACTTTGTGTGTTCATAATGAAAAGAATGAATTAATGTGATAGTCAAACTTTGGTTCAACATTGTGAATTCTAAGGAATCTTTAAAAGGATAGTAAAAAAAACAAGAGAATTGATCAAATATCTTTCCATTACAAGGTTTAGTGGTATGTTGGCTAGTGAAACAAGTACATTCATCATTTCAAATGTTTCATTTTCCTTTTGTAATCTTCAATTCTACCTTTATCTAATATACAACAATTTCCCATAAAAGAAAAGTAAACTAGATCACTTTTGTAACAAAATTTTAACAAGTTGTGGATGGTAGCAAAGCTCAAAATAACTTGATGCTTTCATGTCATGGATTATAGTGCTCATATAATCCATAATAAACAATGTCACTATTCATTTTTTTTCAATTAAACTCATAATGCATATAAACATTGATTTCCATCTATTTCCATTACATGACTTAATGCTTTCCCTATGTTTGCATAATGTTATGTACAACATTATTTTGAATTCCTTAGATTTGAAGATAATGAATGTTTTTTCATATCACAATTAATTTCAAATTGAATATTAATCCAATTTCAACATTGAACTTGCATGATCATTTGAATATTATATATATAACCATAATTGCAAATAAAATCTCTCAATAGATTCATATTTGGCTTGGAGATAAAGAGTCAAAGAAATTTACTATAACATCAATTTATGAGATTTTCAATACCTTTTATTTAACTTTTTTTTTTCAATATGAATTCATCAATTTGTTTAGCAAAAACAACCACAACGTTGAAAAGTGTACACATGATATGTATATTTAGATTTCAAAACGTATGTATGAAAAACATAAACATGTCATTCATTTTGGATGAGGTTCCAAAAAAGAGGTAGAAACATATATTATATTCACAATTAAGGTTGTTTGTCACATTTGGTCAAAGATATCGTGGCAATCATTATTAAGGTGTAAGCCATTTTTCATTCAAAAAAATGATGTATAACAACTATTGTGGTATAAAATAAGTTGAAATCTTGATGACATCCTTTGGCTATAATAAACACGAGTAAAAGACTTAAAAATTTACATAACATTTTGGAATTCAAAATTAATTTTGAGTTAAAATTAATTTTGATCCAACAATTAGATGAAGAGGATCGAATAAAATCAATGTACATAAAATATAACTTATATTTTTTTGACAGCCAGGGCCTTGTGTTTGTGATTCATGAAAAATTACCAAATAGAAAAAAATAAAAATATAATGCAAATCCCATTTTAAAAATCTCTTCTTCTTTCATGTAGTATTGGTTTTTTTAATTTTAAAAAGACATTAGTATGCATTTATTGCTAATCAAATGTTAAAAAATACATTTTTTGAATGAATTCACAAACAAAAACTCTAAAATTTTAAATGGTCTTAAATTTAATTGATTTATATCAATTCCATTCACCACCAAAAAAATTCAACAAAAAACTTGACCAATAACTTCAATTTTGAAATATATGTAATTTTCATATTTTGTGACAAGTATTATTTTGTCACATATATTTTCCATATGTTCAAATTCTTCAAGGTTTGTTTTTTTGAAAAACTTATTGATTAATTTAAATTTAAAGCTAACAAAATATTATTGTTAAAAGAAGCAAAAAAATCCAATATGTGATTTCCATACTTTACCAAAAAACAAAAATGTAAAAATATTATATTTGTGACAATAATTTTAGGGGGGCTTAATGTGCTTTTATGCCCATTATATCTATTCAAATTCCAAACAACCAACTTGCTCAAGTTCTAGAAGAATGTCACTTCAACAAAAATTCATTGTTTTTGCAAAATAAAAAATTATGAAAGAATAATAATTTGTAGTCAAACTTCATTCACATGGTAAAATGTGGAGAACAAGTATTTTCTATCTCCCATGTTTGCACTAGTTATACCAAAATAAACTTATCATGTGATAATTGTGTCATGGAATCATTATTTTGAAATGTTTTTCCAACAAAAAAAACACATTCCATCTAATACCCAATGTTGTAGCATTATACTTCCATTCAAGTTGTCCATTAGATTTTAATACAATTGATTTTAGTTTAATCTTTGGTCTTTATGAATTAGTGCTTGCCAATTTTGGGTTTTTTTGGCTAAATCTAGCTTTGGTTTTTAAACCTAGATCTAATGAGTTTACATAAGATAAAACTCACCATAAGTCTCATCCTAGGTCAAGACCCTACCTCGTGACCTAGATCCAACTTAAGAAAAGTGAGGGTCAACTAGACCTAGCCTTAGAATAACCCAAATGTCTTAAAGTCCTTTTTACAAGGCTTAGCTATGGTTCATGATGTAATTAATGTCTAACCTTTTTACACTTTGTACCTCTTTTAAGAGATAGTTTTCCTTCTAGTCATCTTTCTAGGTTTCTTCATTAGAAGTTTAGTGAAAACATATGAAATTAAAATGTGGGGATACGTATTAGCTTTATAGGTTCCCTCATTGCAAGTTTCAGCAAAACACATGGGATAAAAATGTAGTGCTCCAAACTTCACCTTCATAAGTTCCCTCATTACAAATTTGGGCAAAATATAATGGCGTAAAAATGCATTGCTCCTTATCATTATGTGCAAAATGGTGATTAACACTTTTAGTAATATGGGTTATACTCAAATGCACATGGGGATATTATGTTAAATTTCCAAACTACTTGTATTAAACAAGCATTTGGGGGAGGTGGGGTGGGTGGCATTAGGTGAAAGAATTTCGTTTTTCCCTACTTTATTAATTTTTTTGATATGCACATATTTCAACTACCCTATGTTTTTTCTTTTTTTTACTTGCATCCAATTTCAATACCTTAATTTCATTTACATTTTAGTTTTAATAAGCCTAAAGTTATAAAGGTTTAGGTTAGCTTAAAGTAGTTTCCATTATAGTTTAGACATATGAGATTTTGGGATGGAAAAATACAAGAGTTCACACTACTAGAATTCTTGGGTTTTCAAACTAAGAATTTTGGTGAAAAAACATGATTTGGACAAGGGTAAAAAAAACCCCCCTTGTCAATTCGGACAAGTTGCTTTTAACATGTCCAATATGATTAGGGAGGTTTTTTTTACTTATAAGGTAAGGACCATTTGAATAATCATTTTGATTGTCGAATAGTGGACCATTTGGACTAATCAAATGATTTAAATAATCTATTTTTAAAATAATTATAAAAATCATTTGTAGGTAGGTAGGTAGGTCGTAAAAATGCATGTAGGTATGTGGTAACCTAGCTTAGCCTACTTACATACCTTAACATAACTCAAATAACCTATTTAACTTAATTCAACCTACCTACCTTAACTCCTTAAGCATGTACATAGATTACAAGTAACCTTTGATTACCCCAATGATAAACTAAATTTTTAATCAATGGACCACATCATCAAAAGGTGTTCAATTTTTGTTAATTTTTTAATTTCACATCTTTATTTCAACACATCATCACAAGACTATGAGGTACATAGGTAGGTATGTTGTAGGAGGTACAAGTGGGTGGGCGGGTGAATAGGTAGTAGGTAGGTAGGTTGTAATAAGTAATTAATAAGTGGGTAGGTGGGTAAATAACTAAGTAGGTAGATAGGTAGGTGGGTGGGTAGTTAGGTAAATAAGTAAGTAATAAATAATAGATGGGTGGGCAGGTGGGTAAACCGATAGGTGGGTGGGTGGATAGCTAGGTAAATAAATAGGTAATAAATAATAGATGGGTGGGTAGGTGCGTAAACTGATAGGTGGGTGGGTGGGTAGCTAGGTAAATAAGTAGGTAATAAATAATAAATGGGTGGGCAACTGTGTAAACCGATAGGTGGGTGGGTGGGTAGCTAGGTAAGTAAATAGGTAATAAATAATAAATGGGTGGGCAGCTGTGTAAACCGATAGGTGGGTGGCTGGGTGGGTAGGTAAATAGGTTGGTAAATATTAGGAAGGTGAATTAATTATAACATTAGTAGAAATTGGCCAAAATGTAACCATTCTATTTGTGACTACATGCGATTATTAGTTATTTGTAACTACATTTGGACATTTTTATAATTATTTCTTGTGTTGGTCATATTTGCGATTACATTGCAACTAATTTGCGACTATTTTGGTGTTCATCTTTCCATGTGAACAACATTTAATTTGGTTTTCATCCAAAAAAATTAATTGATGTCCCATTACTTGTAAATGTGACCAATTGCAACCTTATCAGTATACATAAATGTATTTTGTGAATTCTAAGGAATATAGTTAGGTGTATTACAATTTATAAATGTATATTTTGAGTGTATATGAATAACCATATTACATGTGTATTAGCATAAATGGCTTTGATATTATGGTTGCACTATTAGTCTATAATTTGAGTATATTAAGTTTTTATGTAAAATATTTACCAAATATATTGTGCCCATATTACAAGTTTATCCAAACCATCTTATTCTATTTAAGATATTACAAATTAAATTTATTAATATTAATATTAATATTAAATTATGTATTTATATTAATTACATCAAATAAAAAATTTTATTTCAAAATTATCCTTGACTACAATTTAATAATAATAATAATTTCTTACAGAATGATCATAATGAAGATGATATTAGAATGATAGAAAAAATAATTATATAATTACTGAAATAATTACTAAAAGTCAAATATATTATTATATTTTTATTGAATTATTTTCAAATGACTAATTTATTTATTAAAAATTAGTCTTTTAAATTTAAAAAAGATAATAATTATAGTAAATCATAATAGCTCTAACAACTGACATAATTATATATATAATAATAATATAAAATAACTAACCTAGGCTAGTTAAAAATTACATTATTATTATTATTATTATTATTATAAGTAATCAATTATGAAATATTACAATACCATAATAATTATTGTAGTAGTTAAAATGGAAATCTAATAAATTATTATAAAAATGCAGAAATTATTTTTGAAAGAGAATCTCCTTATTAAAATATATAATATTTATTGTAATAGTTCATAAATAGCTATAATGAGTGAAGTAATAATGAATAATAAAAATAAATTAGTTAACCTTGGCTACCAACTAGCTACAATGATAATTGAATTAATGTTTTTGCTACTATTAAATATTTACATTTATATTTATTATTTACTATAAAAACGAAATAATAATGAGAATAATTATAATAAAAAAGTTAGCCTAGGCTAGGTTTTAATTATATTATTAAATTAAAAAAAACTCATATTACTTTATATTTATAATTAATAGTTAATAATTATTAATAATTAGCTGATTATTACCATAAATAATTAGCTAGTTTTTAATTTAGTTGTTAATTAACTAGCAAGTTAATTGATTTATTTATTTATATGTTATTTGATAAATATTTAGTAATTTTATTAATTAATTATTTGATTTAATATGAATTAGTTAGCTAATTAGCTAGTTGTCATTTACTACTTAGTTATATATTTTTAAACCAAAACATATGGGATAAAGTTTTTAGTTACAAATAATTTGTAACTAAAAATGTTTAGTCGCAAATGACTTACAACTAAAAAGCTTGTCCCATATGTTTTGGCTTTCATTTTCATTTTGAAAACTATGTAAACAAGGTGTTTTGTGTTACATTTTCATATTTAAAAACATGGGCATATGGGATAAACCAATACAAATGACTAAACCCAAAATAAAATATAAATATTCATGTACTTACACGTAACTACATACTTCCTTAATTTACCTACCTACTTTTTTACCTACCTACCTACCTAAATAAGTATTTCACCTAGGTAGGTAAATAGTTCTTATCTAAGTAGGTGTTTAGCTTAGATGAGTAGGTAGGTAAATAGGTAGGTAGGTACCTAGTTCAACCTACATACCTAAATATTGATTTAAATTTAATTTGGACAAATTCAGTTAATATGGCACATGGCAAATTTCTATTACACCACATGTCAAAATCTAAACCATCCAAACATAAAAATAAACATCTTAGATTATTTCAAAATAATAATAAAATATTTCTAATTATTAAATTTTGGGACATGTGGCAACACATAACTTGTTCGAATTGTTCATCAAAAAAGTCACATCCTAGTTGCAAATGACAATATGTATATGACAAAGGATGAAGGCATATTTCATTGATTTTGTGTTTCATCCAAAATTTTGTTGTTGTTTGTGACTAGTGTCAATGCAACTTGTCCAATGTGACTATTAGGATTTTAGTTGCAAATGTCACTTGTAACTAAAATTAGTCACAAGAACCAATTGCAAAATGATCATTTTCTACTAGTGTAAGTAGCTAAGTTGAAAACTTAAGGTTGTAAGTAGGGAGTACCTAGAGGAGGTTACCTAAGGTGATATGTAAATAGTAATACCTAAAGGAGGCTACCTAGGTCAATGTATAGGTAGGTAAGTAGATAGGTAAGGAAGAAGGTTAGGTAATTTTAAATAGGTAGGTTCGAGGTAGGTAGATTTAGGTAGGTTGTGGGATGGCAAGTAAAAGGTAATTAGAGGAAGCTACCTAGGTTAATAGGTAGGTAGGTAAATAGGTAGGTAAGTGGGCAAGGAGGAAAATTAAGTAATTATGTAGGTAGGTTATAGGATGGCAAGTAAATAATACTTAGAAACTATTTAAGTCAATAGGTAAGTAGATAGGTGAGTATGTTGTAGAACATGGTAAATAGGGTGATAGGATGCCCCATTTGACTATAATGACATTGGCCATCTTGATTAAATGTTTTATTTGATTAAAACCCCATTCACCATTTTGACCAAAAGTGTCATTTGTTTCTATCCAACTTGATTAAACATTATTACCCATTTTGATCAAAGTGGTCAATTTTTTGGTCAAATTCAACTAGATATTCAAGTTAACAAATAGTCAAATAAGTCATTTCAACTAAGTTAACTGGTCAAAAAATACACATGCCCCTAACCCCTAATCAAAATGTATGTGTTCACTAGTCAAGAAAAATCAAGTAATCAATTTGAACCATTTGAAGAACCAAAAATTCTAATAATGTCATGAGTTTGAAGAAAACATTTGATATCCACCTCATCAATATAGTCCATATGTATAGTCTACATGATCTTCACCACCTCTAAATCCATAGCTAAATCATCATCTTTTCTTCCTAACATTCCATTTCGCCATTACATCATTTATTACTATTAATTAGCTTATCAACTTACTAATTAAACTTATTAATATTAGTTTACTTACTAACCTATTGATTGAACCTCCTAACAATTCATAATCCCTTTTATTTTGAATACATACTAAGGTGACAAGCGTTCCTAGGCTAATTTTGATTTAATTGGCAGCATTATTTCAAAGAACTTTTTAAATTGTAGCTAGTATGCATAGATGCAGTGACACCTTCCCCCGAAAGAAAGTCACTTGTAACCAATTTTTTTTGTTAAAAGGGAACTTGCAATGGAATATTTTGTTTTCAAAAAACTATGTCACACCTTTTGACAACATTTTGCCGAAAAAAAAAAAGCATCCAAGAGGCTCAATTGTTTTTACTGCCTTTATATTGCATAGCCTTCACCCAATTGTATTCTTGGAAATTGTTTGAGTTTGAGTTTTTCAACACGATGGACCAATGAAATGTGTTCATTACAAAAGAAAGAAAATCTTGTGTGCAATTCATCACCTTCCAAAATCCAGCACACAAAGCACTGACCTTTCCATGAAAATGCAACCTCAAATTTCCATGTTCAAGTCCAATAAGTCAATGTCATGATGTGAATGAAGATTGGTTTTGACATCAAGTTTTCCAATTCTCAACCTCAACACAATTGAATCTCCAAGAGTTTAGAACCACTACTCCACTATAGCAAACAACATCACCATGGGATTCTAAAAAAATATCCAAGTGGGTCCCTTCAATTACCAATGGGAAAAATTCAAACTCTCTGGCAGCCCATAACAGATATTCATCCCAAAACTTGTTTGCGAAAAAAAAAAACTGGCAATCTTGGGGGTTGAATCCAAGAAACTAAAACTTTTACCTATGAAATGACCCATTTCTGGGCACTAGACAACAACCTGCTATAAAAGCCATTTGTGGTTCTTGATGTCATTTGTGGGGGGCGATTTTGTAAGCTTTAGGTGCACTCTATTTGCATCATGAGGCATGAAATAATTAGCTGGATTAGAGAAATCCGCAAAGTCACCCTGTCTTCGCCCTGTCTTTGGGCCTCCTTTCAACCCCTAAACCCTTTCTTAGTGGTATCCGTAAAGCAAGGAAATTTCATTAAATCTCAGTATGAAATGCTGAAACTCAGTACGAAATGCTTATTCTCAGCATTTAATGCACAAGGTTCGAGAGGAATTATATTAGTTGTACAGGTAGGAGCAGTGAAAATCTATGTAGCAGTAGTGGAGGCGCTCATGAAAAAAGAAAGACAGGGTGAAACTCAGGAAACCATCAAAGTTTCCTGAGTTTCACCTCCCCCTTAATGCTGATGTACATTTTTGAAGGTTTTCTGGAATCTCACCATGTGTATGACCAAACTCGGGGTACTGGTATTGTCTTTTCCTGACTTTACGGATATCTCTATTGTCGTACAGATTCTAATGAAAGTCATGTAAGGGAGGTTTCAGTTGATTGCTTCAATTCCACCCTCAAAACATCTTCATCTGAACTGTTTGATTAGAGAAAGCGAGTTAAATGTATGGAGTATGTACCAGACAGACCCAAGACCACCGTAGCCACAACGCCAGTTTGTGGCGTTTTGAGCACAAAAAACAGAGCTTCTGATGCGAAGAAAGTCAATGCTATTTGTGCTCATAAGGTGGACTACTGGTACTGCTGTTGCTCCCTGGAACAAGAAAACCCAGAAAAGTCGCGACTTCATAAAGCAAAACGACTTTGTGGGTAGATCAGAAAAATATACATTAGGTCAGGGGTGGCAGATTATGTCATTTTCGTGCCCACATTATATGACATAATCTTGCAATGGTATGATCTTTTTTAATGTGTTCATAGTCTTGCAAAATTTATGATCATACACTTGTAAAACTGACCAAAGTGTCACTGTTGAACATAAATTTTGTGTTAAATCCTCAAATCTGTCACCCCAAACCTTAATGTCATGGAATGGGCTCACTGTTGTTCATTATGTTGCACCATTCCACAATACATTGGTTTGTGAGCAGGAATGTACCGAGACATTAAAGTCTGGGGTGGCAGATTATGTCATTTTCTTGATCACATTCTGACATAATCTTCTGGTGATTATCATACATTTGTAGTAGTGACCAAAATCTCAGTTGAACATGACTTTTTTCAAAAAGAAAAAAAGAACTTGCCACCCCAGACCTTAATGTCATGTAATTGTCTTGGGCTTGCTCATAATGTTGGGTGCATCACCAAGCTCACCCTAATGAGCTTGCCTGGTGGTGGCTTACACAACATAATTGGCAGGGGCTTGACCATTCCATAGTACATGTGGAACTGGTGTTCCAAACCGTATATGCTATTCCCACAAAACGAAAAGCTGCTTTGGAAAAGGCAGAAACTTGTTGCTCAGAGAGGCATTTAAAGTGATGGACCAAGGGCCCCTTTCAGCCCGACAATTGGGCCTTAGCTGAAACCAGCAGCGGCTGTTCTCTAGTACTAGAGTTCACAGTGCAGAAGCTCTGAGTACCTAATAGTACATTAGGAACTAATAGCCCCTTTAATGAGTGGTGATTCAGCACACAGAACAATTCCTCTGCTTCTAATGCCAAGGTCTGGGCCCATGGTGGACAATTCTGCTATCCAAATGGTCACCACTTAAGCAGGTCCATCATGGGCTGTTCCGGTAGTGTATATAATTTTACCTTGCCCTCAGTAAAATTTCTGTCTCAAGAGAAGGCACCTTATGCATAAGGTCATCTCTAAGGAACCTTACTCATAAGGTGCCTGCCACCCTTAAATGAATCACAAGCCTTTAAACATATACCAGATCTTCACACTGGGTAAGGACCTCATACATTGCTGTTTTGGGAATTTGAGTCCATGGATAGCTCTTGCCTCGCATGGGGCCCTCATTCCCTAATCAACCCCTTTCTTGGTCCTTACCTTACATGT
>Ga0116229_10013101_pt1 | contig 11803 bp, 8 predicted proteins | sample S1TSphgellanicum_3_FD_87313 | JGI IMG/M metagenome (GOLD analysis project Ga0116229, IMG submission 87313) | Host-associated microbial communities from peat moss isolated from Minnesota, USA - S1T2_Fc - Sphagnum magellanicum MG | ecosystem: Host-associated > Plants > Peat moss > Unclassified... | reverse complement strand
TTTAGTCACATGTTGGGACTTCTACTAAATATCCAAACATTATAAGGAAAAAAATCATGGACAAGGTAGTTGTAAAAAAAATTAGAGAAGGAAAGAAAAGAAAGAAAAGATGAAAGAGCCAAAAAAATAATAGAATTGGAGATTATAGTAGATAAGAATTTGTTAGAATTGCTAAAAAGCGTGCTAGAACACAATTTACTACAACTTGGACTCCAACAACTATCAAGGAGGTTGGTGATAGATTTCACCAAAATTTTCAAGCAGGCATGTGAACATATCCATGTAGGTACATGAGTGTTAATCTTGGATGCATAATTTGGGTTTAGTAACAGGTTAGGCAGCGAGCACATGCTAAACAACAAGCAAAAAGGTGTCAAGTAGCAAGGTTGTTGCCTTCTAATGATTAAATAAGAAGGATACATATGGTCACCACCAGGACTAGAACTAAAAGAGAACATGATCTAGGATCACCGAAGTGTGAACCAAGTAAAAGCATTTTAAGAACACCCAAAAGACTAGAAGACCACAATAGGTTTCAACAATATTAAAATTTTGAATTCAAAGTTTCAAAAACATGTCCAAAAGACCAATGCAAGCCATAGTAATGATGGAGTTTCAAAGCGGAAGTTTCAAGAACATGTCCAAACTTGAATAAGCTTCAACAACATTGAAATTTCAAGTTCAAAGTTCAAAAACATGTTTAGAAGACCAATGCAAGCGACAACAATGATGGAGCTTAGAGCTAAAAGTTTCAAGAACATGAAATATAACCAAAATCTACAAGAACATTTAGGTGAGCTCAAGTGCATCTTCTTCTTGGTGATGTATTGTTCCTATTGATGTGCTTCTTTTTCTTAACGTTGTCATCTAACACATGATGTGTTGTTTGCTGCTTCTTCCTCGTTACAAACCTTTAAGAAAACCTACACCCATTGCTCATGGTGATAGATGTCCAAGAAAACTAATGTTTGCTGGCATTGAACCTTCAAGAACCATCACTATGATAGAAAGCAGAAGTAGAAAGCTCCCACTTCTACCTAATGACTGTGCATAAAAATAGGCACCCGATGTAGAGCCATGTTTCTTGGTGACATGTGTCCAAAAACTCTCACACCACAAACATGCATTGGGTTTGTCATGCCCATTGCTGCACCCAAAGACTTGTGGCAATTTGGTGAATGGGAGCTTTTACTCCCATTATCATCGATTCATAGCCCTAGCTTTTGTGAAGATCCTGACCACACGTTCAAAATTGAATGGTTATTTTGTAAATGTGTGGGTTTGAGACTTTCATCTATTTTTATGATAGGATAAAAGAATCTATAAAATAAGATATCCTTGTTTGGTTATAGGTGAGTTAGTGAACTCTCTTGAGCTCTGATGTGTTTGAAGCTTTTAAAAAAATTTGGGTCATTTTTCACCACCAGATCTTTAGAGGGGCATAACTTCCTCAATTTTGACTCGATTTAAGATTTAAGTGATTTAAAGGGCGTTGGGTGCACTCTCTCCTCCTCTACACTTTATCTTCATACACCAGAAACAAAGGAGGCACCCAGTAAGATTCAGAGCTGACTGACACACTAAGTGTTCAGTCACCAGCCTGTTTACCCTAGGTTTCTTTTGTGAGTGAAACAAGGCATCACAAACACGCTGGCCCTGCCAATAAGACGTTGTACATCTACCTACTGTGTCCACACTCTGAACACAAAAAAAATCGGTTCCAATGTAAATAGCCTAAACACTTTCACCAAGGAAACCATTTCGCCTAATGTGAAACCAGTTCGAATAATGTAAAACTTCCAAAACTTGGATCCAATGCAATAGTGCAGGGTCCAACAAAAGACAATGCAAGAAGAGCACTTATTCATAGTCTTCCCCCACCTCACCTCACCCCCCCTCTCCCAACTTCCTTTCAGTCCTGTCAGAGGTCTAATATGCACGACATGGGTCTCTATGTCTAATAAGTCACAGCAGCTTTGAAGTTTGGCTACATTCAATACTACTTGATAATGAAGTCTGAAATACTTATATACATAAAATTGTTCAATTGTTCATTTTATTTCTAATTCAATACCCATAAAGTAACACCATGATGGGCCTCTACTATTCCAATTGCAGTAGTAACTCTTTTTGAAGTAAAGTAGTGAGTCAGTTTGTGCTCCTTGACGTTGAAAAACAAGTAGTGAGCCAGATCTTACCTTGTAATCCCCCTGGCAGTGGGATCTTCTAGCAGAGTGTGAGGTTGCTCTTTATGCTCGATAATGCACACAGGTGAGGAGGGCATTGCTACAATGAGGCAGCATTTGGCTGCTACCTCATGTGGGCCCTTATATTGGTAATGCCCTTGCCCTTGTGGTTTACCTTACACTTATTTTGGGAATCCCTACATCCCACACCCGGGGAGCTTACCCTACACTTGGAATGAGGGCACGAGATGCACGCATGCCCTGTAGCTAAGCTCACCCCACTTTAACCTCCTAGAAATAGGTAATCTTCTTCCCTTGGCAAGTTCACCCATCTCAAGATTCTGTTGCAGGCCACTCTGATACCTCGGAAGTAGTTGTAATTGATCGTTGGCATATGATCTGTGGATTCTTCTCATCCATGTGATGTGGTCCTGGCCCAGACCAGACCCTTGCTTTCTTTCCCTCACTAAATTATCAATCTTCAAGATTGCTCAAGTGGGCTTGCTCAAGTTTGGACTTGACTACACAAGTAATTAATTGCCTTTGAAACCTTGACTCCACCATATCTTGGCTCCTATTTCTCTTTTCAGAGTGCAGAGCAAGTGCAGGTAAAAAATTGTACTTTACACTTCTGCACTTGCTGGAGCAGTTGATACCAGTTTCTACATGCAGCCCATATCTGGATCCAGTTAGCTGCTGCTCAAAGTGAACAACCACTGCATGTGCAGGAGAGCCATAGCTTTCTGTTTGATAAACAGACAGAGTGTGGCAAATGATTTGATTGCTTTCTGTGTGAGCAACAGAGTTGCAATGATTTCATCCTGCAAATGGCAACCGATTCAGGTCTCTAGCTCATCTATGCTACAACTAAACTTAATGTTGAATTTAAGTTTGTATGGGTGTACTTCTTCACTCTTTAGTCTTTGTGTCAAATTATTTTGTTCTCATCAGCATGATGTTGCTGATGGCAGCAAGTAGAAAGGACACCAACTGCTTAGAGCATCTCCATCCCGAGCAGGAAATTGGCCTTGATACATTGTTTTGGATGAATTAGTACGGCCCTTGAAAAGCCTTTGAAACTAGTGTTGGGTGGTGCCAAGCTGGAACCCTGGTATATTTATATTATTTATTTATTTATATACTTTTTAAAATCTTTTTGAGAGAGAGAGTGGTAGGTACTGGTGCGTGTATCAAAGAACTGACCAAATTGGTATGACATTAGACAATACCAACCTCATACTAATACATGCCTGGAAGGGACTTGAGAAAATAGAGTTATCCGTAAAGTAACCCTGGGCTTCACCCTGTCTTTGGGCCTCCTTTCATCCCCTATCCTCTGTTTCAGTGGTATCCGCAAAGTAAAGACAGTTTAATAAATCTCAGTATGAAATCCTGACACAGCATTTAATGCACAAGGTTCGAGACTAATTATAGTAGTTGTACAGTTAGGAGCCTTGAAAACATATGTAGCAGCAGGAGGGGCGCTCAGGAGAAAGGAAAGACATGATGAAACTCAGTTTACCACCAAAATTGATGGTTTTCTGAGTTTCATCCCCCCGTTGAATGCTAATGTACTTTTTTGCAGGCTTTTTAAAAATCTCACCCTGTGTATGACCAGACTCAGGGTTCTGGTGCTGTGTTTTTCCTTACTTTACGGATAACTCTAATAGGTACTAGTTTAATATCAGGGCTATATCAATCTCAATACCGGGTACATATCTGCTACATACCGGCCAAAATTCAGCCTTGGACCCCTAAGACGAGGACCATGCTTTAATGAAAGTTTTTAAAAATCCAATAGCCTACGAGGCTGCTAGCAAAAAATTTTAAAATATTTGATACCAGTACAAGCTGGTATGTTCAAAAGTTTGATACCAGTTCCAGGATGTGATACCTTTTGAGAGAAATGAATATTTTCAATTGGATAATCATAATGATTGGCCCAGGTGGTGAAATTTAAATAGTCTCTCACTTTATAAGTCCACATTTTTATGTTTACGGGTGAGGATGGAAGACTGATTAGCACTTATAGAAGCTCAAAAAGGGACTGTGCAGCTGGAGCTGCTCTTATAGGGAAGAATGGTTTGAGTGAACCAGCCCCCATGACTGCACCAGTCCCGTTTTTGGATGGAAGGCAATCCATCCAACGACTTTGGGTTGACCAACTATCTGCAATAGTTGGGCTTTTAAAAAAGGTTCCCTTATTTTTGACATTTTTTTTTTCAAACCTGTTTTACAAACTTACCAATCCCATTCTAGGGCTTGCAACCCCTTTCCATCTTCCCCTTCCTGCATTTTTGGTGGGCCCAACACTCTAGCATCAAGTGTGTCCAAGAGCAATGTGCACAGCTCCATCTCCAACGCATTGTTTGTTCCAATGTGAGCTTCATTGTGCCATCACCATGCCTATGTCTCCAAGTACACTTTGCACTCTACCCCCTTTTGTTAGCTTTTTTAATTTTCTTTTATTTTGCATTGTGATCTAGAAGATGACGATGAGTGGTTATTTGTTGTCATCTTCCTCTTCATTTTGCCCTAGTACAAAAGACAATGATGAGTAGTTGCGTTGCTCGTCTTGGTTTTCTTTGTGTTACTAAAAGTGTTTTAATATGTAATACCCTCATCATGCTTAAATTAAACATATTAATTTTTTTTGTTGTATTTTTTTGTAAACTCAATTCCAAACCCACATCCTATGCCTCAAAAGGTTCCTCTTCTAATGCAAGATGAACATGGAGATGGAATGGAATAGAATGAATGGGTTCATTAAGGATCAATAAGGTGTTGCAAGGTGAATGCATGCACTAGTTCTTATGCAGTCAAGTGGTTGCTTCATAAAACACTTGGACCAAACACATGGCATTCATATGCAACTGGGTATATCTAGGCATACATCTACTCATTTTGGGGGTCATAAGCAACAAGACCACACTTCTATAAAGGTTTGTATTTTAAACAACTTGCATGCAAAGCAAAAATGGAATGAGAAGAACACTTTTGATTGAATAAAAAAGAAAGCAAAATTTAAATGGGATGAACTTCAAACCCCCAAGTGTAACAAATGCAAAAGGTACGATGGCCCTTGTTGGTATGTTTAACCTTTGACATGTTGTTGGGCATCATTGGCATTTTGGCATGGGGGGTGGGGTTTATCCCACAAAATGCACGGGCATGGCTTTAGAAAGATGACAACCTTGTTGAGGCAATCTGAACAAGTGGAATTACCTATGCAAAACCTTTCAAAATTGCATGGGGTACTCGGAATTGAACATCAAATTCCACTAAGTGTAATCAAACAAAAAAATGGATGCAATATCAAAATATCATAATTTAGAAATTATTCATGGATGGTATGTTTGCATACTTAAATTGTTTTTTATATTAACATTATTTACATCTTTAAATTGAAATATATAATTTTTTTTAACATTTTTTTTGTGCCAGGCTTTGAGGCACAATAAAGGAAGCTTTTATGGCCGATGTGATTTGACTTGTGCTTACGATTCGTCATTTGTTCATTCATCATCATGCAACAAAAATTATAATAGCTGTAACAAACTATTGTACAAATATGGGCATTGCATTTAATTCATCCTCCTCGGATGAATAATCATAAATATGTCATTATTTCAAGCTTGTAATGAAGTTTTAATGCATATACCCACCATTTTTGTATCAAACCATTATAGCTTAATGTGGCATGATATCTTTTTGTTACCATCATTTTTGTAGTATGGTTACTTGAACATTATACTTATATATAATTATACGTGTATATAATTATATTGCTCGCTTTCATGAAATGACCCCTTGGTGCATAGACTAGTTTGTTTATGTGGGTATTATGAACTCTTGATCTTCTATTGTCAATGGTTTGGGTTCTCCATAAAACCCTCAATTTGCAATACCCACATCATCCACTAACCCATGTTCATGTTACACTACCTTCATTTAAACTTTTGTTTAATATCTATTTTAAATAAATTGGGAGGACATTAGGTTTAAGGTAACCTTTTTGTTGGCATTTATATTATATTTTCATAAAATATTTTAAAGGCGAATTTATGTATTCACATACACATATATATAAGGAAGTTCATGTTTTTCTTTTCTCTTTCACGTACTAAAGAAAAAGAGAATGAAGGACTCCATGGCAAAGGTATGAATGATATAAACCTTCCCACTTGTTTTGTTTACATTTTATTAAGGGTTGGGGTTCCTCCCCCCAAATTAGGTTTAAAGCACAAAGTTTATTGGTACTTATATAAAATTGTTTCATATTTTTATTATAATTATGTATCCAATGTTTATAGCATGTACACAATTTAGGGTTATGCAAAAATAATTCCAAAATTAAGTTTAACACCTAGTTGTAAAAAAATTGTTAAGTTTTAACATTAAAGTTATGCAACCAATTCTTTTTGTGTTTATTTGATTAAAGGTCAATGTAGGGATTTTTTGATGCATGAAAAGGTTTTAACTCAACATTTTAGGGATTATTTGTACATGTCTACTTAGTTTTTCAAATTTAAGCCTATGCATCCATTAGGTTGTAACATCTACATAATTTATGGTTTATGCAAACAAAATTTACAAATTAGGTTAAGGGTTTTTTGGTCATTTGTATGAAACTATTTAGTTTCTAGATGAGGTTAAGGTTCCAATAGTTCAAATGTTTACATAATTTAGAGTTGATGCAATTGATTGTGTAGGAATTATGCTGACCTAAACTTGGACATTTGCATTAAATATTGATGATGTGGGTATTGTAATTTCCTGAACTTTTTAATTGCCCTAACCTAGGTGGTGGATGAGAAGTATTTGCAATACTTGCATCTTCCAACCTTTTTATGACCTAAATATAATTGTTAGCAAAAATGATATGGGAATTGCAAGGACTTGGGTTATTTGCATTTCAATTTTGTAATAGGTGCCCCATCTCAACATGAGGGTATTATGGAACTTGCTCCATTGTCATTCAAGTTTCATCACATCATGATTGGTCCAATGTATGTAATACTCTCAACCATAATTTTGCCATTATGATGAAAAATATTTAAAAGAATAAAATTATGCAATACTTGCATTTGAAGCATAAAATCATGGTTGGATTTTTTATGTTTTAGGTAATACCCAAATGTTGCACATAAGATATCCATCGTTAATGATAAAAAAAAGTACAATGATAATTTTGAATTTTTTTATAATTAGAAGAAAAATAAAAAATTAAACTCATGATTTTGAAAAAAAAGAATAAAATATTTTATAACAAAAAAAGGCAATACAATTGTAGAAAGAAAAATAAATTTACCCAAAAGATTTTTTAAATTGTTAAAAAGAGATAAAAGCTTGGCTAGTAAAATATATAGGTCTTGCCAAAAGATATAAGTTTAACCATTTGAAAAGATAAAGGTTTTGCTAAGAAATTTAAAATTCATACATATTTAAAAATATGATTCCTATTAAAGCCTATTACAACATGGATAATTAAAAATTAACAATGTTAATGTTGAATATGGCTTTACATTTTAAGTTGACCTAAAATCCAAAAAAATTATGATTATGAGAATCCAAATAGTCCTCCAATTAAACTTTCACCCAATAATTTTTTTGCCAAGCTCCAAAATCATTAAACTCCTTATTTTGATAGACATTTCCACATGGCGAAATGCGAAACTAAAGCAATAGAATGCCATGATGCCACTACCTTTTAAGTGTTAACTTGACATTCAACACAACAAAATTGTGCTTAATGGCAACACAATGTTGACCAAAGCCAAAAATCGCACCACAAAATGTGTGCCAACAATTGTGATTTGATGTTGAATTAGTCACAATTTTAAAAAATTAGTAGTTAAATTCACAAAATAAAATTACAATGATCATAAGGGTAATAATGTTTAGTCAAGTTATTGAAAATAGTCATGATGCACCCTTTAGGTTTAAGTGGTACTATGGGTAAAAAACCTTTTCAATTCCCAGATTTGTAACAAAATGAAAAATCAAGGGGACACAAGTATTGCTGGGTGGACCCATTCAAAATATCATACCTTCAATTTATTAAACCCATCAAAAAAAAATTTAAATTAAGAGAGTTCTAAATAATGTTTTGGTCAATATATTAACTAGGTTGTATAAATGAATTAGATTTTTTAAAATAATTAATTTGATGTTCCTAATCATTGCACCTTTTCACAAAAAAAGAATGTAACAATGTTTGTTGTCTTTAATTTTTTTGGTTAGGAACACAAGTTTGAAACATGTTTTGGTTTTTTATTTTGGATATAATTTTCAAAGGTACTTCATATGACATTCTATTTGATTTCTCATTAATTAATTGAATAAAAAAATTTAATTTTGAATTTCCAAAGTTTAGGAATATCATTTTGAAAAAGGCCATTCAAATTGGGAAAAAAAAAATTGTAATAATTCTCACCTCTTTTTTATTCCATTGAACACTTAATGCCACACAATTTGGCATGCAATGGATAAACATGAATAAAAAGGAAATTTTATAATTGTAAAAACATTTAAAGGGAAGGGGTGAAAAATATTATATGGCTAATTTTATAAGTTTCATTATTCCTTGAGGTGGTTCTTAGTGGGTTCACTTGATGATATTTTTGCTTAGGGTGTGTTCCCTAACTCTCATGAAGAAAAAAAAGCATGAGAGTTATAAGATTAAAATGAAATCAATTTGCATAAATCAAGAATTTTTTTTATGTGCACAGATAATGAATGACATACAACCATGAAACAAATGGAGTCAAGAGGTCAAAGGAGTGTTAGCCAATGTGTACAAGCCCTTTGTTGGCCTTGCCTACCAAAGGCAAGGATATTGTGTTTAGATTCATAGAGTATAATAATTAATGGATTTTGGCCCCTAGGTAATAATAGGTCTATTTTTATATGAGGATTTTTGAAAGATGATATTTTTGGCTTGTGAGGAAACTTGAGATTAGTTATAATATCTTGAAGGATTTTGGTTTCTTTTAGAGGATTTTTGGAGATTTTATTTTTGCATAGTGAAATATTTGAGTTTCCATCATTTTTCTTTTGCCTTAAGATACTTTTTAAAATGTAAATGGCAAGGCCACAGTGTGACACACCCCTTGTTTTTGCTATGGGCCATGGTTACTTGAGCTTGCAGATATAACACTTTTAAGCACTGATAGTATTTCCCTTAAAGTTTAATAGTGGCTTTGCAGATAGATAGATAATGGGTGGTGGAGCTTTTTGCATGCAATTGGACACTTGTTTATTATCTTGAAATTGATTTAGCAGTTGCCCCAAGATGAAGAAATTAAAAAAAAAATTGATACATTAGGTAAGTGCATGTGTTGGGTGGTTCTTTATTTTTATGAAAAACCTCCCATTCTAGTACCAAAAATTAAATTAGAATGGTTCTAGTTCCAGTTGTGGTTCCACACATAAATGAAACTTGGAATTTGGTTCCAAGTCTAGTTTTTCACCCCAATTTTTAAAAAATAAAAATAAAAATCTTGTTCTGGTTCTAGTTCCAATTTTGAAAAATTAGATCTTGAACTTTCAGTTTTTTTTCCTTTTTTTCTCAAAACATTATTGGGATTTTTTTTAATTCAAAATTTTCATCCATTTGGAAGATTTTTTCATCCATAATCTGATTTTTTTTTCATTTTTCATTTTCACCCATCTAGTTGTTGAATGAGGATTAATAACATGATAAGGGGATTCTTTTTTTAAAAATTAAAAATTAAAAAAAAATTCTAGGACATTTTCAAACCATGTGCCAGGACAATAAAAAATTAATTAATTAATTTCAGATTTCAGTTTGGAATTAATTGGGAAATTTCTCCATAAATTCATATTTTTGACATACAAAGTTGTATTCCAATGATTTTTGCACCATTGGTTTCTTAGAGAGGAGACCTATGCATGTGAAAGGTTTTAACCCATTTGGAGGGATTCTAAGGGGTGCAAAAGGTGGTGTGTGCAAGTTCAAATTTCATTAAATTTTTGGCGTTTTGTCACTTCTGTTGGGTTAGCATGAATATTTGTAATTAACAAGTGGTGAAATGTCATGCCATCAACATCATAGAATGTTGTGCCACCAACTTTTGACTTTTGCATTTGCATTTGTCATAATTTATGAGCATAAATTACAAAAGTGGGAATTAATGTTATATGAAAAAGTTCATTTTCATTTTGTGTTATTTACCACTTTGTTATTTTGACATATTTGTGAAAGTATAAATGTGAGATATGCAAGGCTTGGTAGGGCTTGTTGTTTCATAATGAGTTTGTGAGACATAGGTGATACAAAGTTGGGGTTAACCATGCAAGCCTAGCTTGTGCATTTTTTCCATTAAACAACAAAACCCTTAGTGTGTAAAAACAAGGTTGGGAATTAGTGAGAATCCATTTTGGCATTGTTGTGAACATTTTTTAATTCGATCATCAAATTGTACCATTAATTATTATGGTGGTGAGATTGACTTGATAGCAAATAGATCACAATTGTTTTGTTCACAATGAACCCCACATTTGTTTGGCCCTATGAAATGTTTATGATGAGTGCAAACGCCTTGAATCAAGGTTGGGTTAAGCCCACATGTTCAACATCCTTTAAGAATTGGGGTTTAGAACCCAAAGTTCAAGGATATATAAATAAACCATGAAGGTGGCATGGGATTGAGAATGAAGGAACATTTTGTGCACAAGTGGTATTAATGGGTTTACAAGGTGAGGTGTTCGATTTTAACAATTGACATCATTGTCATCATTTTCATCAAAAGGGGAATTCAAATTAAGATTCAAATTCTGTGACAAATCAATTACAAATTGTTGCGCCATTGTTGTGGGACATGGATGAGCTTTATGGAATCACTAAGGGGTCGCATTGGTATTTGAAAATGGTTAGCACCATTGAATTGGATGATTTCATATATGCATAATTCATAGTTGTTCAAAACCTTCATTACATGGAAAGAGTTGTTTTAGCATTTTGAGGGTTTGTTGATGGATCCATCAAACATAGATTGAGGAATGATGGTTGTATCAAGCCACCCAATTGTGTTCCCATCACCAAGGGTATTACGGTTTTTAAAGTGTTACTATGACTTCAATTGTAATCATGACAACTTTGAATGGCAGTTCAACAATGGGTATTTGAGAGTGGACATTTCCATTAGTGGGTGAGGTCCTTTGCTTGTAATTAACCTTATTAGGGAGTTTTTCCAAAAGTTATGGAAAATTACCAAGGGGTTCAAATGAAAAAATTCAAAGTTTGCAAAAATTCTAACATAAACCCAATAAAAGTTCATGAGACTTTCTTTCAAAAGGTGTGTAGAAGGAAACTTTTAAGGTAGATTATGGACCTTAATTACCTCATATGGATATTAAGTTTGGGTTTGGTAGGACATCAACATTTTACATAGTTATGTCCACCCACCCACCCTACTTCTATTGTTAAACCCATAGTTAGGATAACCATGTTGGCACAAGGGGGGGGTGACGTTTTGTCAAATTGAGTTATGCACCTTTGACAATTATGGGATCAAGAACAAGAGGGATTTTTTAGTGTTGGAAAGGAAGTTGGTGATGTGGGGGTGCTAGGATAGTTCAACATTGCCCCACAT
>Ga0116229_10013100_pt1 | contig 11804 bp, 10 predicted proteins | sample S1TSphgellanicum_3_FD_87313 | JGI IMG/M metagenome (GOLD analysis project Ga0116229, IMG submission 87313) | Host-associated microbial communities from peat moss isolated from Minnesota, USA - S1T2_Fc - Sphagnum magellanicum MG | ecosystem: Host-associated > Plants > Peat moss > Unclassified... | reverse complement strand
CGTGTGTGGAATTTACACGGACGACGAACTGGCAAGAGACACTCCGCAGCGCAAGGGATGGATCAAGGTGAATTCGGCGATGCACCTCATTGAGGTCCTTGAGCGCGCCCGCGCCTAGCGCCGGGGGGAATTCCGCGCCGAGCCCTGGCCTTGCTGGCGGCGCAATGCATGCTCGCCATCGAATCTCGCAGCTGGCGCGATGCGTGGTGCAGCGAGGCCCAGGCGCGCCCGGCGACTTGCCGCTTTCGTGAGCCCGGGGATGTTTCAGCGCGCGCTGGGTCTGCGCCCTTGCCGGGCCCCGTTTGGCGCGCTGCGCCAGAGTTAGGCGCGCGGCTTGCGGGCCTAGCCAGAACATGCGCCTAGAAGCGGCCCCGATAAACCGAATTTAAGGAAAAAGAGCGATGACCCCAAAAAAACCGTTCCTGACTGACGTCAAGAACTTGCGCGCCAAGGCCCGCAAGAGCCTCGATAAGGGCGCCGTTACCGATAACTATCAGGGAAATGTCGAGCAGGTCATTGAAATCCTGCAATCCGTGCTGGCCACCGAACTGGTTTGCGTGTTGCGCTACACCATGCACTACGTCACGGCGACCGGGATTTCAAGCGATGGCGTCAAGGCCGAGTTCGCCGAGCACGCCGCCGAGGAGCAGGAGCACGCGATGCTCGTCGCCGAGCGCATCAACCAGCTCGGGGGCAAGCCGGATTTCAATCCCGACTCACTTACCGCGCGCTCTGCATCGCAATACTCGGAGGGCAAGAACCTTGTCGACATGATTCGCGAGAATCTCGTGGCCGAGCGCATTGCCGTCGAGCATTACCGCGAATTGATCAGGTTCTTTGCCGATCACGACCCGACAACGCGGGTGATGATCGAGAAGATCCTTGAGAAGGAAGAAGAGCACGCCAACGACATGCACGACCTGCTCATCGCGCACGAAGGCATGCCGATGCTCAAGTCGTAACGCGGCCGCTGGTCTTTGCTGCCTCGGAATTTCGGGCCATGAGCGCCTCGGCCAGTGCATGGGCGACGGCGTCAGACGACACGGGCTTGACGAGGTGGCCGTCAAAGCCCGCAGCGCGAGAACGCTCGCGGTCTTCCGCACGCCCGTAGGCGGTGACCGCGAGTGCGGCGAGGGCCGCTTTGTGGCGCCGGGATTCGAGTTTTCTGATCTGCGCGATCAGCCAGTGACCGTCCTCACCGGGCATGCCGATGTCCGACACGATGGCATCGGCCTGCCAGCGCTGGTAGATCTCGAGCGCGCGCCGCGCCGAGTCCGCGCTTTGAATCTCGGCGCCATGTCTTGCGAGAACATTGGCTAGCAGCAGCGCCGCCTGGGCGTCGTCGTCGACGACGAGGATGCGGCTGCTCGCAAGGATTGCAAGGCGCGAACCTTCCTCGTCTTCAGCGGGCGATGCGCTTGCAGCAGCCTTCAAGGGAAAATCGAGGGTCACTGTCGTGCCAAGCTGCTCGCCCGCGCTTGTTGCAATCAGCCGGCCGCCGTGCAATTCGACAATGCGGCGCGCAATCGGCAGTCCAAGGCCCAGGCCTGACTTGGAACGGCGCAGCGACTGCTCGCCCCCACCCGATCTCTCAAACAGGAGCGTGAGCATGGTGGCATCCATCCCCTGCCCGGAATCTGCAACCTCGATTTGCACGGAGTCGTCCTTATAGCGCAGGGTCGTCGTGATCGCGCCGCCGCTTGGCGTGAACTTGATGGCATTTGAATAGAGATTGGCCAGCACCTGCTGCAGGCGGTTCGCGTCGGCGCGCGTCAGAACGTCCTTGCGGTCGATCTCCTGCAACAGCCTGATCCCCTTGCTCGCCGCAATCGGCTCGATCGAGCGCAAGGCGTCATCGATCGTATCGGGCAGGTAAATGTCGCGCAACTCGATTGCGAACCGGCCACTTGCAATGGCCGCGACGTCGAGCATGCTGTCGATGAGCGATGCTTGCGCTCTGACATTGCGCTTGATCGTCTCCGTGCCCTTCGTGATCGTGTCGGGCTCCGGCTTGCGCTGGATCACGTCGGCCCAGCCGAGGATGGCATTCAGGGGTGCCCGCAACTCGTGCGAGACCATGCGCAGGAAATCGTCCTTCATGCGGTTGGCGGCTTCCGCATCGCGCCTCGCCGCGCCCGCCTCCTCGATCAAGAGGTAACGTTCGCGCTCATCGATCGCGATGCGCAAAATCAGCACCGACCCGGCAGCGCCTGCCGCACCTTGCATCGTCGAGACACTTGCAGCGACCGGTATCGACGGCTTGTTGGCGATGGCGAGCATCAGGCGCAGCTGCGGCGTGAGTTTCTCAAGATCAGTCACCGCAAGCTCGGTGCTCTCGTCAATCAGGCTTACCACCTGGGCGAAAGGGCGGCCAAGGACACTCTCGGCGCTCGCCCCGATCATTTCCTGGGCGGCGCGATTCATGTACGTCAGCGCACCTTTTGAATCGGTGGCGATCACGCCTTCGGCGATGCTGCCCAGCATCGATTCGAACCACACACGCTGCAAGGCTTCGGCCTCGCGTGCCGCGATCAGTGACACCCGGGCACGATTCAGGGAGGTCATGACCCACACGATGGTGCCGCTGCCGAGCGCGAACAGCGCCATCTTCAGATGGGTGATCGCCTGTTCGTGTTGCGGCAGGAACAGCAGCCAGATGGCCGCGCTCGATGCGGCAGTCGCCAACAGTCCACATCCGCTGCCCGCATACCAGGCCACAAGCGCGATGGTTGGAATGTAGACGACGAAGGGGACGTCGTGACCCACGAGCGGCGAGAACGCGAGCCGGATCAGCGTTGCCAGCGCGACGCCGCAAAGGGTTGCAACGACACGATAAGCCATCGGCACGGTCTTTCTGGTGCTGCCGGCGATGGCCAGTGCGCTCATGACAGCACTAACCCAGGCTGACCGTGCGCTCGATGCGGCCGGCCCTGTCGTGGCTGACCGCAATCGAGATCGATGTGCCGCGCGCGGCCCGCATGACCCATTCGAACACGTGCCGATCGGCGGTGGCATCTTCCGGGTTCCAAAACGATTGTGCCGGATGCACGCTCGACCAGCCCTGCAGGTCGCCGCCCATTTCGCGTGCCTTGCCGGCAATCAGTTGCACCGCTTCGGGATTGCGGATTTCGGCGATGAGCCCGCGCGACAGTTGGCGCTTTTGCGCGAGTTTGGTGACGTACGTCGGCAGCCATCCTGAGTTTTCGATGCTAAGGCGAACGCGCGCCGTCACGTGGTTGTCCTGCTCATCGATCTGTTCGATGCGCAGATCACGGATACGAATCGCAGGCAGGATCAGCGCCTGCCACAGAATCCATGGCGGGAAGCGGGCAATTTCGGCCTCGCGAAAGCGCGGCGGGGGATTGCGGAAGGCATACGACTTGTCCCAGCCACCAAGCTCGACTGGGCCCAGCTGAGGGTGGTCAAAGGCTCTCCAGGGCAGATAGCCGCGACCGTCAAGCTCGCGGTCGCTCCACTGCAGCATTTTCAGGTCGTCGGCACTGTCGTGATCGCGGAACCAGCCAATGTAGTCGTCATTGTCGATGCCGGCGGCCTTCTTCGGGTTCCAGATTTCCGCCACCCAAAGGAATGCGCCATGGTGTTCGTAGAGCCAGTCGAACGAGCCGCCAAGCGTCTGGCCCGGAAAATAGCTGAAGTCCTCGAAGATCGAGATTGCCGGGTATCCGGTCAGCGCTTCGCCCTTTTTTCCCATGGCCTGATAGATCCACAGGTCTTCGGGGGGCAGCTTGTCGTCGGCAAGCTGGCTGCTCGGGCGCAAAAGCACGCCGGAGAACGTGTGGAAACTCAAGCCCGCACAGATGTTCTTGTGGGCGACGATGAAATCGAGCATGGCACGGATTTCGGGCTCCGAGCCGGGATAGGGACCCGCACCCTGCTGCTCGAATTCCTGGCGCCAGTTGGCCGGGAAATTGCGGTTCAGGTCGAGGTTCTCGGGCGGCGGCGGAATGATCAGGCGATCTGCATCGAAATTGGCAAAGCGACCTTCGGGCAGGACGCGGTAGTAGGTGCCACCGCGGTCGGTGGGATCGCGCCTCACCAGAAGACGGGAATCATCCGGATGCGGCTTCCAGGGGCCGTTGGCGTCTTCAATGCGCATCTCGAGGATCGCGCCATCGCCATCGATGTCCTCGATGATCAGGCCCTCGTGCACGTCTTCGTCGTAGGGATAGCGACGCGTACTCGAGCGCACCAAGCGGGGAGAATCGGCAAGCGCCCATTCGGCGCCGTCGGGATTGATGCGCGGGCAGATATAGAAGCTGCGCGTTGCAAGGCAGTAGTCGACATCCTTGTTCGTGCCGATGCCCTTGACGATCCACTCGATGAAGTAAAGGCATGCAGCGCTGGCGGCAAGTTCGCTTGCGTGAATGTTGCCGTCAAGCCAGAACGCCGGTTTGTCTTCTGCAGGGCCGCAATCGTGATCGGTCAGAGTCACGAGGACAATGTCGCGCTTCTCGTAGCTCTGGCCGATCGTGGCAAGCCGAATGTAGCGCGGATACTCGGCGGCGAACTGGACAAGAATGTGTTGCAAATCGTCATAGCGATAGAAGCGGGAATGGTCCAGCAACGGCATCGGTTGTCTCCGTATCTCAGGCGAGGGTCGCTCGCTGGTGCCTTCATTGTGCCGCAACTTGCCAGGGGGTGACCTTGCCCTGGCATGCGCTTCCGGCGTCATAATGGCGCCGCATCGATTCCGTCCGAAAGCGGGGATTCAGGTCCGAATGAAAGTCATGCCCCTCAGGTCGCGCGTGCTCTTCGCGTTTGCGGTCGTGCTGCTTTGCCTTCTTGCATTGGTAGGCTCGATCGTGCGTTATTACGGGCAGCTGCTCGAAGCACAATACCTGAGCACGCACTCCTATGAGCTCGTCGCCGCAACGCAGGGTCTCGAGTTGTCGCTTGACAGCGACCGCGGCATGGCCTATTGCGCGCTTACGGGAGAACACCCGCTGGGCAGAAACCCGCAGTTGGCGACGAACTACGAGGCGCGCTATCGCGAGCTGCTCGAGCTGACAAGCGGTGACGACGAGCAGCAGCAGCGGCTCTCGCGCATCGACGCGTTGTGGGGCCAGTGGCAGTCGGAGTATCTGAATCCGATTGCCGCGTTCTGTGCCCTGCCTGCTGGCGTTCCGCGGGCGAGCAGTGACCAGTTGTCACGCCTTGCTCAGCGCGGAAATGTGTTGCGCCAGCGTCTGCGCGCCGAACTCAATGCCATGGAAGAAACCGAGACCGCGACGTCTTCGGCGCGCCAGTCTGAATTGACCACGCTGCGCTCCTTGACCGCGGCGATCATCGCCGTCATGGGCGCGGTCACCTTGCTCCTCGCGCTTTTCACCGCGACCTCGCTCGCGCGCGCGGCCTCGCGGCTTGACCGGCTCAATCGCGACCTGGCAAGCGAAGCCACCCAGCGCGGCGCGATCGAGAGGCGCCTGACCAATTCCGAAATGCGCGTGCGCACGATCCTCGAATACGTGCCCGACGGCGTGCTGACGATCGATCCATCCGGGACCATCCAGTCCTTGAATCCGGCAGCCGAGCGCATCTTCGGATACCAGGCGGGCGACCTGATCGGCAGGAACATCAACGCCCTGGTGCCCGATTCCCTTGGCGTGCTCGACCCGCGCCTTGCCGAAAGCGGCGAGGCCCTTCCTCCCGAAGGGCGCCGTGAACTGCTTGGCGTGAGGGCAGATGGCACGCGTATCGCGATCGATCTGTCGATCACGGAAGTCCAGATCGATGGCGAACGCCTGTTCACCGGCATCGTGCGCGACATCTCGGATTCGAAGCGCCGTGACGAGGAGATCACGCGCTTCCAGACGATGCTCGATAACACGGTCGACATGATTTTCATGTTCGATCCGATCACGCTCAAGTTCGTCTACGCCAATCGCGGCACCGAGGAGACCCTGGGATATTCGCGCGATGCGCTCCTGACCATGCGCGCCACCGATCTCACCGCATCGATGCCAGAGCACGTTTTTCGCTCGCATATCGCGCCGCTGATGGACGGCAGCAGGCCCTGGCTCAGCTACGAGGCGATGCAGCGCAAACGCGATGGCGTTGAAGTTCCGACCGAGGTCTTCCTGCAGCTGGTGCGCAGTGGCAGCGAGGATCCCGGCCTTTTCATTGGCATCGCCCGCGATCTCACCGAGCGCCGCCGCATTGACCGCATGAAAAGCGAATTCATTTCGATCATCAGCCACGAGTTGCGCACGCCCTTGACCAGTATCCGCGGCTCGCTCGGTCTGCTTGTCGGCGGTGCTGCAGGTGAGTTGCCTGAGCGCACCAAGCGCATGGTCGAGATCGCCCATCACAACAGCGAGCGCCTGGTGCGTCTGATCAATGACATGCTCGACATGGAAAAGATCGAATCGGGCAAGATGCGCTTTGACATGCGCCCGCTCGAGGTGGCTGCGCTGATTGATCATGCGCTGGATGCCAACGCCGGTTACGCCGAACAGTACGACGTGACCTTAAGCGCCGCCTCAATTGATCCTGCGCTGCGCGTCTACGGCGATTTTGACCGCCTCATCCAGGTCATGAACAATCTTTTGTCCAACGCCGCGAAATTTTCGCCCACCGGCGGCAAGGTGCTGGTCAGTGCAACGCAAGAGGGCAGCATGGTGCGCATCAGTGTCGCTGACAACGGCGGCGGCATACCCGTCGAATTTCGTGAAAGGGTGTTTGAGCGCTTTTCCCAGGCGGATACTTCTGACACGCGCAAGAAAGGCGGCACCGGCCTTGGCCTGTCGATCTCCAAGGCGATCGTCGAGCGCCATGACGGCGTCATCGGCTTCGAATCGATCCCCGGGTCGGGCGCGACCTTCTGGTTTGACCTGCCCCAGTGGCACAGCCCGGTACGCGCCCTGGCGCCAAATCCGGCGGACGCGCCGCGTGTTCTGGTTTGCGATGACAACGTCGACGTTGCCGATCTCCTTTCGATTCTGCTGCGCGACGCGGGATACGAGGTCGATATCGCGTTTAGTGCCGAGGAGGCGCGCAACCTGCTTTCGGCCCGACGCTATTCGGTGATGACCCTTGATATCACCCTGCCTGGCCAGGATGGCATCTCTCTCATCCGTCAACTCAAGAGCGAAGGTCACGTTCAGGTGCCGCCGCTGGTGGTGGTGTCAGGCTACGGCGATGCCCAGCGCGACGATCTGGCAGGCGAGCACACCGTGCTTGACTGGCTTGACAAGCCGATCGATGGCGACCGGCTGCTCGCTGCGGTACGACGCGCCGTGCGCGGCAAGCACGATCGCGTGCGCATCCTTCATATCGAAGACGACGCCGACGTGCGCCAGGTTCTGCAAACGCTGGTCGGAAAAGATGTCGTGGTCAGCGCCGCATCAAGCGTCGTCGAGGCACGACGTTACCTGCGCAGCCAGTCATTCGATCTGGTCGTGCTTGACGTTGGCTTGCCAGACGCATCGGGAATCGGCGTGCTTGCGCACATGGTCGGGCTCAATGCGACGACGCCGGTGCTGGTCTTCTCGGCGCACGAGCCAAGCAGCGACCTAAGCGCGCGGGTCAGCGCGGTACTTGTCAAGTCGCGCACATCGAACCAGCAGCTGCTTGATGCCATCAGCCGTTTGGTAGCATCGCGTCACCATGCAACTTGAGCGTATTTTGTATGTCGAAGATGACGCAGACATCCGCGAGGTCGCGACGATGTCCCTTGAAGTCGTCGGCGGCTTCGCCGTCAAGGCCTGTAGTTCGGGAGCGGAGGCCCTGGCCTGCGTCGCCGAGTTCGGACCGCAACTGATCGTGCTTGACGTGATGATGCCGGAAATGGATGGCCCGGCGACCCTGCGGGCATTCCAGTCCGATCCGCGAACGGCCGGCATACCGGTGATCTTCATGACCGCGAAAGTCCAGCCCGGGGAGATCGCGGAGTTTTTGGAACTCGGGGCGAAAGATGTGGTCGCAAAGCCTTTTGATCCGATGACGCTTTCGGATTCGCTGCGACTGATCTGGGCAAGGATTGGGGCGTAGAGCCAAAAATGGAGAGCGATGGCCCAGTCAATCGAATTTGAGGGCAAGTGGCAGGAGCTGAAAAAGCGCTTCGAGGAAAAGCTTGTCGGGCGCTTTCAGGCGATCGACATGGCCTGGCAGGCGCTCACTTCCAGGCCCGACGATGAACAGGCCCTAAGTGCGCTGTTCCACCAGGTTCACAGCCTTGCCGGTTCCGGGGCGACGTTTGGCTACGAAGACCTGTCTTCGCTCTCGCGCGGCCTTGAGCCACTGATCGACCCGCAAGGCGAGATGCGCGGCAAGCCGCTCGAAGGCGCGCGTCGCGCCGCGGTCGAGGCGAGGCTGATGGCACTGCGGAGCCAGGCGCGGGCAATCAATGCGCAGATCTGATCCTTCTTCCGCTAGTGCCAGTCGCATTTCGCGTCTCGCGCGCAAACCTCGGTATGATGCACCGTGCATCGTGAGCGCATCGCCGGATGCTGGCGATGTTTCGTGCAAAGTGTCTGTTCAGGTCTCTTGCGAGGCTCAAGATGGCTAACCCGACCTATTCGATACCCGTGCCACCCGTGGTCTACGTGGTGGACGACGACGAGGCGATCCGTGACCTGGTCGTCGAGATCGCACGTGCGATTGGCGCGACCACCAAGCCGTTCGCGCGCGCCGAGGACTTCTTGCAGTCGTATCGGCCGGACCCGATCGAGTGCCTGGTCGTCGATATCCGCATGCCAGGCTTGTCCGGCCTTGAAGTGCAGCGCCGCCTGATCGAGGCCGGGCACGGCGTGCCGGTGATCTTTGTCACGGGCTATGGCGACGTCGACACGGCGGTCGAGGCCATGCGCGCCGGGGCCATGGACTTCATCCAGAAACCGTTTTCGCCGCAGGCCTTAGCCGAGAAGATCCAGGCTGCCTTGCAGCGCTCGCGCACGGCCTATCGCGAGCGGCTCGAGCGCGGCACCATCGACGCGCGTTTTTCCCTCCTGACGGCGAAAGAGCGCGAAGTCGCCGTGCGTGTCGTCGCCGGCAAATCGAGCCGTGAAATCGCCGACGAATTCGGCCTTTCGATTCGCACGATTGAAAATCACAGGGCGCGCATCATGGACAAGCTGCATGCCGACTCGGTGGTCGAACTCGTCCACCTGCTAAGCCCGAGGGTGGCCGCGGCGCAGGCTGCAGCGAGTGCTCCTGACACGGCGCTGCCGCCCGCCGATGACGCTGGCTAGGCGATCGTCAGCCGAAGTCGGCAAGGTGTGCTAACGTCTGCGCCAGATTTTCCAAACCCGGTTGAAAGGACCCATCGTGTACTCATCCCGTCGTCGTTTTCTGTCCCTTGGCGCAACCCTTGCAGGGTCGTTCTGCCTTGCAGAGGTGGCACTTGCCGATACCCCGCAAAAGCTGCTTGAGACCGACCCCACCGCCGAGAGCCTGGGCTACAAGGATGATGGCTCCAAGGTCGATCACGCCAAGTTCCCGAAGTACGCGCCGCCGCAGGCGTGTGGCAACTGCGCCCTTTTCCAGGGCAAGACCGGCGATGCCAGCGGGCCGTGTCCGATCTACGGGGGAAAGATTGTCCAGGCCAAGGGGTGGTGCAACGCCTACGTGAAGAAGGGCTGATCGATGCAGGCTGCCGCGCCGCGCCGGCGCGGCGCGGCGCCCGCCCTTGCGCTTGTTCTGGCCACCCTGCTTTTGCCAGGCAAGGCTGGCGCAGACGAGCTTCCGGCAGCGCTGGAAAGCGAACGTGAGCATGCTCTTCTACCGTCCCAGGCGGTGTCGGTGTTCGTCGCGCCGCTTGAGACCGGGAACAACAGCTTCTCGCTAAACGCCGATGTGCCGATGAATCCGGCCTCGACGATGAAACTGGTGACGACATTTGCGGCGCTCGAGCTTCTCGGGCCTGCCTATACCTGGAAAACCGCCGTGTTCGCGACCGCGCCGCAAGAGGGCGGCGTTGGCGGCGATCTCTACATCAAGGGCAGTGGCGATCCTCATCTGACTGAATCCGATCTCTGGGCTTTACTGCGCGAGGTGCGCCAGCGCGGTGTCGCCGAGGTCAGGGACATCGTCATCGATCGCAGCATTTTCGCACCCGTAGCAAGCGATCCCGGACAGTTCGATAACGAGCCGAACCGCGCCTACAACGCTGCGCCGGACGGCTTTCTTGCGAACTTCGATGCCACCTCGATCTACTTTGTGCCCGATCCCGGGCATCGCAGCGTCCATGTTTTTGCAACGCCCGAGCTGGCGGGCCAGAACATCGGCGCGCCGCGCCTTTCAGACGAGGCCTGCGGCGACTGGCGCGCACGGCTCGGACTGGATCTGAGCAATCCGAACCGGCTCAGTTTCACCGGCTCGTATGCGGCAAGCTGCGGTGAGAAAGTCCTCAACCTGAGCCTCTATTCGCCGCGAGACTATGGCGCGCTTTTGATCGCCTCGCTTTGGCGCAGCGTCGGTGCGAGGCTTGACGGTGTCGTCAAGGACGGCCTGCTGCCGCAGGGCGCGCGCCTCGTTGCCGAGCACACCTCGGACCCGCTCGCGGTTGCGCTCTACGACATGAACAAGTACAGCAACAACGTCATGGCGCGCAATGTCTTTTTGACGCTGGCTGCCGAGAGCGCCCGCACGCCTGCGACGGCCCAGGGCGCAACGCTGGTCGTCAAGCGCCTGCTCACGGATCGCGGCATCGATGTCAGCGCGCTCGAACTCGAAAACGGCTCGGGCCTGTCCCGTCTCGAGCGCATCACGGCCAGGACCATGGGGGCGGTCCTTATTGCCGCCTGGCATTCGCCAACCATGCCCGAGTTCTTTGCCTCGCTGCCCGTGGTCGGCCTTGACGGCACCATGAAAAACCGGCTGCGCGCCGATGGCGTGGCAGGTCATGCGCACATCAAGACCGGGACCCTCGCTGATGCACGCGCAATTGCCGGCTATGTCGACTCGGCCCGCGGTCGGCGCTATGTCGTCGTGTGCATCGTCAACGACGCCCAGGCCGAGCGCGCGCGCGGATTCCAGGACGCGCTCATCAACTGGGTTTTTTCCAACGGCTAGCCGTGCAGGCTGCGGATTGAATTAAACTAGCGCCGAACGGTTTTGCCGTGATTCGTTGGATCAATTGGAAACGGGGAGCAGCTATGGAAAATGTCAATCGTGACAAGCTTGTCGGAGACCTGAAGGTGGTGCTTGCCGACGCCGAGGATTTGCTCAAGGCGGCCGCAAGTGCCACCGGAGAGCGCGCAGCCGAGCTTCGCGAGAAGGCGCAATCGACGCTCAAGCGGGCGTCCGAGCGCATCGGCGATGTGCAGGAATCGGTCGTGGCCAACAGCAAGGCAGCAGCACGCTACACCGACGATTTCGTCCACGACAGTCCGTGGCGCGCGGTTGGCATTGCAGCTGGCGTCGGATTTCTCCTTGGCCTGCTTGTCAATCGCAGATAAAGTTGAGCACGCCCCGCGCGCCGTTTTTCTCGTCGCTCGCGAGCCTCCTTGCGGGAGTGCTGGGGCTGCTGCAGACACGCTTAGAGCTGGCTGGCGTGGAACTCGAGGACGGCATCGTGGCCCTGCTCGCCATGCTGGCCATGGGCGCGGCGCTTGTGCTCTTCGCCACGCTCGCCCTGCTCGTCGCTTCGCTCATCGTGGTCTTTGCATTTGACGGCAGTGCGCGGCTCGTGGCGATGGGCGTTCTGGCCTTCGTGTATGGCGCAATCGCCGCGGCTTTCGGGTTCAAGCTTCGCCACAGTGCGGCCCATCGGCCGCCGTTCCTGGCGGCAACGCTGGCTGAACTGGCGCGTGATCGCGCGGCGTTGATGAAGCATGCGGCGACCG
>Ga0116229_10013099_pt1 | contig 11805 bp, 9 predicted proteins | sample S1TSphgellanicum_3_FD_87313 | JGI IMG/M metagenome (GOLD analysis project Ga0116229, IMG submission 87313) | Host-associated microbial communities from peat moss isolated from Minnesota, USA - S1T2_Fc - Sphagnum magellanicum MG | ecosystem: Host-associated > Plants > Peat moss > Unclassified... | reverse complement strand
ACTTTCACTAAAAGCATGGGGCATGAAAAACACATGACTCTTTTGGTTGGTTTTTTTTATTAAAGTGACAATTTTGACGAAGTGTTAAATCATACATCTAATCAATAAAAATAAATTTTTAAAATGGTCCATCAAAATGCTCATGGCTTAGTCAAATTGACCATACTGAATGGCCATGCTTAAAATCAAATTGGCAATATTAATCTGATTAGTTTGCCTACTTACTATGCCTACTAAACTAACTACATATGTACTTACTTAACATATATACCTACTTATTTATTTAAATATGTCCTACCTACCTACCTACCTACCTACCTACTTACCTACCATTTATCTATTTAATTGTTATCTACCTCCGTACCTACCTATATTTTAAATAAATAGGTATGTACATTTTAAAAAATAGGTAGGTAGGCATGTGTACCTACCTATTTACTTAATTAGGTACCTACTAACCTACTTATGAAAAAAATTGAAATTCAAATGTTGTTATACACATTGACAAAAAAATTCATGGAAATTCAAGGAAACATGTTAAATACATTTGACATCATATTGTTTCACAAAATGATGGGGTGGTTAGATGGCCAAAACATTGGTGTGGAGCCAAGGAGACCAAGGTTCAATCCCTTTTGCCAACATATATTATGTAGAGTATGTTTATTTGTATATACCTTGTACATGTGTGTAAATGTATAAGAATTAGGTGGGTTGTGGATAGGCATGTAGGAGGCCATGGTGGGTAGGTATGCCATGGGTAGTTGGGTAGGTAGGTATTTCCTATTTATTTATTATTTACATTTTATACTTACAAATTGAACTATTTTTTAATTAATTTTTTTGGTTACCAATTTTTTGTTTGATTTGACTAATCAAAGTAACCATTTCATGGTTAGTCAAAAATCACTAATCAAGTTGGACATGTTCAGATCAACTTTTTCAATATGATTAAATGGTCAAATTGACCAAATGTCAAAATAATTAGTTTTTGTTTCATTTTTAGTCAAATAAACCATGATTTCTTGTAATGTTTACCCTTCATTACAAAGCCCTTTGGTTGTTGCATATATATATATATTCTTTGAAAGATCTTCATTCAAAAAGATAGTTTTAACATCCATTTGATGCACCTCAAGATTTTCAATGGCTATAATTGTAAGCACAATTCAAATTAATTCCATTCATGCAACAAGGGAAAAGGTTTTATTAAAATCAATACCTTCAATTTGTGTAAATCCTCTAGCCACCAAACAAACTTTGTGCCTTGCCACAAAACCATCGACATTATATTTGATTTTGAAGATCCACTTGCAACTCACTAGTTTGCAACCAAGTGGCAAAAGAAAAATTAAGTCTCTAAATCTTATTATCTTGTAAAGATTGAAACCTAGAATCCATGGCCTTTTTTTTAATGTTGTGAATCTTCACCATTCAAAGCCTCCATAAAATAAACAAGGTTCATCAACATCAATAGAAAAAACACATGAAAAAATCATGTCTTTCTCAACCATTGTTGGATTTTCTTGCACTTATTGAAGAATTTTTTCATCCTCCATCTTTGGTTCATGATTTAAAACCATTTGTCTTGATCCAAAATCCAACTTTGAAATTATTGTTTCCCTATTAAAGTTTATGGATTCATAAAAGATAACATCATGAGACATATTGGTATATAGGTTGTATAATATGTATTTCACAATAGCCAATGAATATGCATTTGACACCTTTGGAATCCAACTTTGTCCTTATTTCCTTTGGCACATGAGCAAATGTAACATAACCAAAAACATGCAAATCACTCATGGAAGCTTAAAGGTTTATATCTACACCAAACCTCTTCTAATGTCATGTTAGAAATTGCCTTAGTAGGGTTTCCATTCTGGATATATGTTGTAGTTGCCATGAATTTTGCCTAAAAATTAATATTCAATTTCATATGTTACAACATACATTGCACACTTTCAACAAGTGTTCGTTTTTTCCTCTCAACTACACCATTTTACTCTAGCATGCATGGAATGGTTATTTGCTTCACAATGTCATTATCCTTGTAAAATGTACTGAAATTTTTAGAATTATACTCCCCACCTCCATCACATCTAATTGCTTTGTTCTTCTTTTCGATTTCATTTTATACCAAATCTTTGAAAACATTAACTTTGTCAAGCACACTAAATTTAATTTTCATGGTATTAAAAAAATGTTTTCCTAAGAAAATCATCAATGAAGGTTAGAAAATATTTTGCCCCTCCATGAAATGTTATTGCCATGGGACTACATAGGTGTGTGTGAACAAGCACGAGAATGTTTTTGCACAAGAACCCCCACTCTAATGAAATCGGGTACGATGGTATTTTTAACATACACGCATCCATTGTAAAAGTTCAAGTTATGATTTGCATCAAAATCCATGCCTTCAACAGAACTATTTTGGTCCATGTTTGCTAAAACTTGCATAGAAACATGTCCAAGTCTCTTATGTCATAAGTTGCTCTTTTAACCTTGGTGTTACACTTTGCAACCAAAAATTGAGCAACTCCAACCAACTTATATAACTCTTTAATAGTTACATTAATCTTTTTAAAAATCATAACAAACACCTTTACGTTTTTCTTATGAATTTTATGATTTTGCCTAGGTGGCAATCATTCATTGAAGGATTAAAAAAAAAGTAGTGACCATCCATATGAAAATTTAGCCAAGTCTAGTTATGAACCAAATATGAAGTACAAAATTTGAATCATCAATTAATAATTTTGGCTAATTACCATAACCAAATGTAAAATTCTAACAAATTTTTCCTTTTCTTATTTTGGACTTCTAATGATTGAAACCTCCAAAAATAATTCCACTTTTGAATTTATCATTTTTATTTCATAATTTGGAGAAATTTGTTTTATTTAGTAATCACCTTATTTGAATAAAAACAATTCAACCAACATTTGGTGGCATCAAATTCCACCTTGAAGCCTTATTCTATTAATTGATTAATCAATAATAGATGCTCTGCCAACTTTAAAACATACAACACATCTTGAGTCCATTACACTTTAAAATCCCATTTGGCAAGTTGAAGACAATAATGTCTTTCCTATATACATCAAGCTTATTATTGTCTACAAGATATATGTTGTGATTCAAAGTAATTTCGTCAAAGGTTGATAATACTTCCTTTTAAAAGGTCATATGTTATGAAGCACCAAAATTAACAAACCATGAGTCCTTATAAATTGCAGAAATAGACAAACTAGTCATAAGAAAATGAATTTTGCTTATTGTTGCTACTTGTGAAGAACCTTTTAATTTGTTCTTCTAATCTTGTTTGTTCTTGTGACATTCTTTTGCAAAATGGCCTTTGGCCACAATTGTAGCATGTTCTTTTCTTCTTTTGCTTTTCATTTTTGAATTTTTTCCAATCTACAACCTTTTCGAACTTCCCATAAACATTTTTAGCAATTAATGCTTCATTCTTGTACCATGGTTAAACTACACTTTTTGTTTATGTCACAATCCTTCTTACAACAATTGTCCACATACTAACTCCATAGACAATTGATCAATGTGGGTACTAAATGAAACCTCAATGGTATGGAAAGTGGTGGCAGATTCTCCAAAAGTATGAATGTCAAATCTTCATCGAAAAGTTAATGATCAATGTTTACTAACTAATCTACAATCATCCAAAGCTTGTCAATATGAGCTTACACCAAAGTGCTTTCCTCAATTTTAAGATTGTAAAGCTTTTGATGTAGTTGCCATTTCTTGCCAACATGCCTTCATTCAAATGTTGCACAAAGATTATCCCATGCATCTTTTGTAGTTTCTACATGTGTTATGTGATGCAATAGAAAATCTACAACATTTAGGAGAATTGTTTCATGAGCCAAATTTTGTTTCTTCATGAACAAACAATTTTCAAAAGTGTCTATTTGAGGAACAATCTTTCCAAGTTTAAATTTGGTGGCAATAATTTTCTTGAGGTGATCTCCTTCAAATCCTTTGCATGCAGTAAAAATTCCATCTTCATCTTCCATGTATGAAAGTTATTGCCATTCAACTTTTCAATACATCAAACATCAGAAACGGATGTCATGATTGTGAATACAATAATGTCAAAAAATTAAAAGCCTAGAGTTTTGAAACTTTACATTGAAAAAACAAAACATACCCAATGTTTCAAGAATTATAAAAAACAACTTCAATCTGTCCTTCTCTCAAAAGTAAACACGGCTCTAATACCATGTTAAAAATTAATGGCAAATCGATGAGAAATATAGATGATAAAACCACTAATTTACAACAAGCTTTCCACCCAACCTTAGGATCATATAGATGTTGTTACAAACTTGTGATCCACCCGATAGCTTTGGCTTACTTTTGAGTAGGAGGTGAATACCACATGTAAATGTTACTTACCTTAAAAATGCATGCACAACACATGTAAAAGGTCATCATTTCATACAAATGTCACCTCCCCTTAATTGGAGTGAATTGTTTTATGCATTGAAATGTTTCACACTAAATTTAAACAAAAATATTGAAATAAATTTACATGAATAAAAACATAGTGAAAGGAACCACCCAAGTGAATGGACACTTTTTAAAACTGCATTTTTGTATGTTTGAAAGATCACAAGTGAAATAAAATAGTTTGAACTGTCATATTTTTTTGAAATACTTTCCATTAATTACAAAGTTTACATGCTCAAAGCTTGACACAAATAAAAAATATTTTTGCATGTTGAAAGCACTCAAACCTTGAGAGTGGACAATCCTTGTTTTTTTCAAATGTCCTTTTTTCTATCAAATGTGCACCATTCAATCTAAAAATTGGAAAGGATTTTAACAGTGATGATTAGAAGGGCAAAAGGATTTGAACTGATGATTTTTAAAAAAAATTGATTTGAGTACATTTGGTTCAAAAGTGTTTTTGACCTTGGAAATTATGGAGTTAAGGTCATCGAGTTAGCTACAATCGAATGTTCTCCATCAGAACAGGAAAAACCTATCAAAAATTTGAGATTCCACATGCATGGATTTATAAAATGTGCCTTAACAAAAGTTGTTCATATTTATGTGATAAAGGGCATGAATGCATAATATACATGATATAAAATCAATTTGTACTCAAAATGTATTTATATCTAAAATGTAATGTTAAACATGGTACACGAAATAACAAATTTAATTTTATAAACCAACACAAAAACAATACGTGTCATGTGCAGTCCTTGGAAAATGACTTTTACCTTGGCACCTCTGGTTCCTTTAACTGTGTTTTCACTCACATATTTCATAGTCTTAAAGTATATGCATGTAACACAAATATTTTAAGTAAATATAATTCAAAAAAATAATTTAAATAACTTGGTAGGAAGTTAATATCGAACACAATCCACTATCATAGGGGGTTGAAATTAGGCCAAACTTAAGTAAAGATGAAACAAAAAATTTCCCAAGGGGAAAGAGAAAGAAAGGGAGTTGATGACTTTCATCCATTTATGTTACGCTTTTGTTCCTTTGAAATTCGCTCATTTTCTTTTCACAGTGTTTGCCTTTTGGCCCTTGTGCACATGTTAAAGTGAAACCAAACCCCTACCCTTGAAGGGTTTTGAAACCACCCAATGACAAAATGCCACTTGTTGGCTTATGATTTTCTTTCAATAAAAAAACTAGGACCCCGGGGTCTCCTAACACATGTGGAGACAAAGGTTTCTTTGTAGCCCTAGAACTTTTTGGGGTAACTTTAATGGTGGACCCAACCATTGTCCTTTATGGGGGGTAATTAGAAAAAAACAAGCAGTGAGTTGCATGGGTCTAATTATAGACTTTTTTTCTCTCCATTTTTCAAAGGTGGAGGCCACACTTGGTTTCTTATTGTTTTGAAGCATTGTCTTTTACATTCTAGAGACAATTTTTTTTAATATTAAAAATCAACCCCTATTGTTGTGAAAATTTGCAAAAATGGATGCGGTGATGGGCTTAACATTTTGGGTGGTTTGAAGCATTTTTTGTGTTTGATTTTTCATCTTGTCCTCGTAAATGGCAAAAAAATCAAGTTTTGATGAACCTTCATTTATTTCACAATTTTTGCCAATTCTTATGGCTATTAGTTATCAACATCCAATGTTTTGTAGTAGAAGGTTTTTCAAAGGACTCATCAAACTATTCACCTAAGGGTTGTGGAGGTATTAGTTTAGTTCACATTCCCAAAAATGTTGGATAAAAAATACATAGAAAATTATCATATGACTTATTTGGCATTTCAAGGATTATTATTGGAGTCGATGCCTTACATAGTATTAGGTGTTGTCAATTGATGGATAAGGCCACCATTAGATCCTAGGATAACATTGATGGTTGTTATCTTCAGGTTGGCACATGGACATTCTTGTGAAAAAATGGTAGATTGTTTTGATGTAGTAGCGTCAACCATAAGGAAATATACAAAGATAATTGTTAATGTAATTGCATGAAAATTATTTCCCAAATATATTCATCACCTAGTGGGTAGTAGTTGTGTAACATTATAATTTTTTTTGAGACATTACCAAAATGCAAAATATGGCCAAGAATATTGATGGTTGCCACATTTCGTTATACGAAAAACTTGATAAAAGGAAAACATTTGTAACAAGGGAATTTTTAACCGAAAAAATTTCCATTCATTATTATCACAAGTTGTTTGTGATTCTAATAAATTGTTTTGGAATGTCTATTGTGGGCAACCTGGTGCATGTGTAGATGGTGGAACATTTAAGCTTTTAATCATTCTTTTGGAATAAGTTGATTTTGCAAAGACCTATTGTTGATGTCTGTGGGGTAGAAGTCTTCCCATACATTGGTTGGGATTTTGCCTATCATATTCACCAATACCTCTTGAAAAATTTCAAGCCACGAAACCCAACATTGGAGATGGATAAAATCTGATTTAATTGGTCAATGAATCAAGGCCATGTTTTTATTGAAAATAGTTTTGGAATCTTGAAGAACTGCTGGAAAATCCTTCAATCATTGATTGTGAAGATAGATAATGGACCCCCATTGTTATGGCATGTTGTGATTTCCACAACTATTGTTAATTGATGGGCTTCGATCCCTTGGATACGATCCTGTGGAAAGAATGCAAGATATGAGAAATTAGGTGCAAGCAAATTGCATCCTTTGTTATTAGGAAGGTGAAGTTGCAAAGGTAGTTAGGGAGCACATTCGAAAGGCAATTTTTTTTGAGTTGGTTGGAGTGTAATCCAACTTCTTAATTTTACTTTTGGTAGATGAAGCTTCTTTTTTTTTAATTTCATGAATTATGTGAGTTCATGTGGGAGTATGAACATCTACTAGAATAGAAAAAAATTGATTTGGACTTTATGTGTGGAAATGACACTATAATAAATGGAGGGGGTGTATACTTTCTCACAACACTATCCTCCCAAGTTCCAAAGGTAGAGAAGAGTAGGACAACAACTACCATTTTTTTTAATTTTAATTTTTTCAATTCCATGAATTGTGTGAATTCATGTGTGAATATGAACATCTTTTGGAACATAAAAAATTTGATTTGGACTTTCTGTGTGGAAATGGTATTATAACAAATGGAGGGGGGTATATTTTCCATAAAAACCTAAATTGTCACTCCTTGTTCTACCAAGGAATGGGATACTACCTACATTTTTTTTAATTTAAGATTTTTTTTTTCAATTCATTGTGTTTAATATGAATCTAAGCATCTATTGGAACAAATGTTTTTTGAATGGGACATTGTGTGTGAGAATGGCATTATGAAAATTGCGGGGGGCACATAAAAAATATGAAAATTCTTAGTTGTGGGATTTGGAGGTGAAGATTTGAAATCTTTATTACATCTCAATAGAGATGTTATGGCAATTCATAAAGATTTATCATCTACAAGCTTCATATGTCTAGCTTATGGAAAGGTTATTACCATTGACTTGTCACATAATTCTAGCAAAAAGTTGTGCAAGTTGTAATTGGCATTCAACATTATAGTCAAGCTCGATCATCTTCAAAGCTATCTCCTTGTTTGCTTCCATTTTCAAAAGTTCAAATTTTGAAGACTTTCCCAAAGTAGATGCAATGATGGTTGTTCCATTGATTGAACTTTGAGCAAATTTTTTAAACTTTTTGTTTGGTGCACCTCCAACTCCCTTGTGTGCAAAGGATGTAAATCAAGGTGAGATGAACACCTTTTTTGGAATAACTCCAAAAACCAGAACTTGAATAGTTGGTGATGTTGGATCAACATTAGAATTGATGTCACCATTGACCACTTGAGGATTAGCTTGGATGCCAATATCTTCTCCCATGTCCATTCCTTGAGGTATGCCATAGGCCTTTGTAGTTCCAGCAAGAATGCATGTCATCCATTCAATTGTACCAAATCCACTTCAAAGCTTGGGTGCCAATGCCAAGGATGCCCTTCTTGTGATAATATTGTTGATGGATTTTACCCCACTTTGATTTGGTTTGTTCCAATGTATAAAAACTTTTCGGAGAGTTTTTTTTTCAAATCGAATTGCTCATTGTCAATCAATATGCTTTCTTCATTTTGCCCATTTTGATTGCATGATATTTTTCTTTGCACAAATCCAAAAGGAGATTTATAGCACTAGAACTCCAAGCTTGACCTTCCACAAATTCATTGGTCTCGTTTTCTTCTTTGTTGGTGAAAGCTTTGGCAACAAAGCGTGGAGAGATGGTTGTGATGTGCGCACAACCAATGTTGTTGAAGAAGCCTCTTTTTCATTTCCAAATAACCCAAGTAAGCATAAAAGCTGAGTTAAAGTTTTTAATGTTGTTTGATTTTTATTAAAGTTTAGGTGCCCTAAAGGTGCATTCACACTTGGTGTTAGGGGACTCTAGTGTTGAATCCCTTAACACCATGCTAGTCATTTAGGACTTACACCTACTTACCATGAACATTTTATGTTAAGAGAACATTCACTTAACATTAAGCTATAACCCATTTCACATTGGGTGCCACCTAGGATGATGCCACCTAGATTTTCATTTAACACTGACTTAACATCAAGTGTGAATGCACCATAACGGACCTCCAAAAGACTGGCTGAAAAAACAAAGGGTTTGTGTTTTGGGCGACAGTGCAATTCCTGTTTTGTATGTACTTGCATTACGATTGCATTGCATCGCAATCCTCCTGCGTTGTGTTGAATCTTTAACGTCAAGAAATTTTCTGTGGTCTCGAAAAGTAAGATCGCAGATCGTCAAGAATTTTACGGTTTTTAAACATGAATTTTCGGAGGAAAGTTTCGTTTGTTGTGGAGCAGTGAGAGGGCGTGGTGGAGGAGGAGGAGGAGGAGGAGGAGAAGGGAGACAGGGAGCAGAAGGAACAATGAGTATACATGCTGTGTGGCCTTGCCGTTTAACCTTGACCCTGTGGTGCGATACCGCCGGATATATATACACTCGATGCACTCCACCACGTTTGCAATATCCACAGCCGCAGGTAGAAGACGAGACCAGCGAGTTGTCTCTTCCATCATCGCATCTTTCTGCACCGTGTGGTAATATATTCTACAAAACCCATCATCTCAAAAGTACCATGGAATTGAGCACAACAACGGGAAGTATAGGTAGTAGGGCGGGGACAGAAATTGATATGATGTTTGTGTGTGATTTTAGGAGGTCTTTCCCTTTCCTTATTTGATGTGCTTCTCGTGATAGGAAAAAGGTTGGTTTTTTTGTTTTTCTTTCTTTTTAAGCATGTTTCAAATTGTTTGTAATAAATTTTGAATCAAAGTACAAAGTGAATTGTTTGGGGATTCAATGTGTGCATATGATCCACAATCAGGAAGATGACATGCTTGTAAAATTCATGTAGATGTACCTTTTGTGTATGGGTACATAAATGAAAGCCCTAAGAAGAAAATAATTCCAGTTTTGAACACGTGTTCACAAGGATCACATTATTGGTGCCAAAAATTAAAGGTTTAATTTGATATATTACAACAAAATCACATAGAAACTTGTCATTCATTGTTATCCTTAGGTTTTTTCATGTTTTATCCATCAATTGACTTTTTATTTTGTGTCATTTTTTCTGAAAAATAATCTGGTAATGTGCTCATTTTTCTATACATGTTTAGCAAAATATTGAAGCTTCCATGATTTAGTTTCAATTATGCATTTAAGAAATAATGATTCAAGCTTTTAACAAGCTAACATAAGCAATTGGAGGTCTAGTATTGACACCTTGATTGAAAAATAAATTATGAAACATCACTAAAGGGATCTATTGTTTAATTTTTGCTTTTGCAAAGATGAAAATAATTTGGAATACTGAAAACATATATTTTCAATTAAACAAATGCAATCAATATAAAACATTCAATGTTTAAATGATCATAATTCTCCATGTCAATATTTTTAAAGAAATTTTATTCAATTGTAGAAAACATAAATGGGATATGTTCCTTAAAGAAACATTTTTTAAATTTCAATTTTGGGACAAAGCAAGATAAATTATACAACCAAATCCCATTGCAAAGTTGGAATTTTTTAAAAAAAAACTTTAAACCTTTCTCGAACATCTCAAAATAATTAAAACGGCTAATTTTCTTCATGGGCATATTTAGCCTCCTTTGAACTTTTCATGTCATTTGGACTTTAAAAAGTACCCCAAAAATATTTAAAATGCTTTCAAATATTTGCAAATACTTTGAGAAAACATAATTATACCAATTTAACTTTGGGAGTCAATGCCAACATACATAATATATAAAATCATATACTTATAATCTCTTTTATTCAAAGACCTTTGTATTTGTTGCAACAATTTTTTATGTCTATTTTACCATGCTTCAGCCTTTTACCTTTTTTGATTTTGTAAAATTTTAAAATGTTTGTTGGAAAAAATATTTTACACTAAATTTTGCAAAAGGGTCAAAACCTATAACTAGGAGCCAAAGGGATTACTTTTGGAAATGGATTACATGTCTTTTTTCCCAAAACAAACTTTTACATGCAAATGAATTTTTGAATAATTTTTTAAAAACTTGTTTTAAAAATATTTAAATGTTTCCCATGCATCACATTTTTAAAATAGTCATTATTAAATAAATATGAATTTTTTAAAATGTGTAGATTCTTTATACATTCAATGTTTCATCTTGAAAAATGATCAAAATTTTAAGTCGTCACTAAAAATTAAATTTTTACATTTTTTAATTTTACTGTACTTTAAGCTATAACATTTTTTTACACATCATGTACATTATAACCCATTTATATGTGGTAAAGGACTTTTGAAGCTTTGAAAATTTGAAGCAATTTTAAAACATTCTTTGAATTTTAAAAGTTTTAGAATTCCACATTTTTAAAAGTATCTATGCTTTTTGAGTGTGACTAATATGTTCTTATCATCTATATTTTTTCAATGAAAATTCCTTGATTATATGAGTCCTTTTGATAGTCCTTTGCAAAATTGATTCCATTTGACATAATAGGTGTACATTTTCAAACATCCTAAATTAAAACCAAAACTTAAAATTGGATCAAATGAATTTTCACTTTAAGTTTCTAACATTCATATGAAGGAAAAATGATTAACTTGCCATGATTACTATGATTTTAAATGGTAATATAAAAATAAATGTTTGATTTTGATTGATTATGTCTAACATCCGACACCCTTATTGGCTTCTAGTTATGTGTTTTGACCCAAAAGATGTTTGTAGAAGTTTTGCAAGTTTCCATTGAAAGGAATTGGTATATGATGTGAATATGATATGTGGAGTTTTTGCAATAAATATTGAAAACCAACGT
>Ga0116229_10013098_pt1 | contig 11805 bp, 10 predicted proteins | sample S1TSphgellanicum_3_FD_87313 | JGI IMG/M metagenome (GOLD analysis project Ga0116229, IMG submission 87313) | Host-associated microbial communities from peat moss isolated from Minnesota, USA - S1T2_Fc - Sphagnum magellanicum MG | ecosystem: Host-associated > Plants > Peat moss > Unclassified... | reverse complement strand
GCACTTTCCTCGCCGCCGAAGCCCAAGGAGCCATCCAACAGTCCGTCGACGAACCACTTGAAGCCCACGGGCACCTCATACAGACGTCGACCGAGTCGCGCTGTGACCCGGTCGATCATGGCCGTGCTGACCATGGTCTTGCCGACACCGGCCGCCGGGCGCCATTGCGTGCGCTGTTGGAACAGGTAATCGATGGCCACCGACAAATAATGATTTGGCGGCAACAGCCCACTCGAGGCCGTGACGATGCCGTGTCGATCGTGATCGGTATCGCAGGCAAAGGCGACGTCGTAGCGGGTCTTCAGGCCGATCAGTCGTTGCATCGCATAGGAGGACGAGGGGTCCATGCGGATGCGCCCATCCCAGTCGACGGTCATGAAGCGAAAGGTCGGATCGACTGCGTCGCTGACGATGTCGAGATTCAGTCGATAGGCTTCGGCGATTCGCGGCCAATAGTGCACACCTGCGCCGCCGAGCGGGTCGACGCCCATGCGGACTTGCGAAGCGCGAATCACTTCCATGTCGACGATCTTGCCGAGTTCGCCCACGTAGGCGCCGAGGTAGTCGTAAGAATGCGTGGTCGCCGCACTACGCGCCTTCGCAAGACTCACGCGCTTGACGTCGCGCAAGCCCGATTGCAGCGCCTGATTGGCATGTGCCTCGATCCACGCCGTGACGCTGGTATCCGCGGGGCCGCCGTTGGGTGGGTTGTATTTGAAGCCGCCGCTATCGGGCGGATTATGGGAGGGCGTGATTACGATGCCGTCGGCAAGACCGGCCTCACGGTCCCGGTTGTAAGTCAGAATCGCCAGGGAGACGGCCGGCGTCGGTGTGTATTCATCGCCGGTCGCGATCATGACGTCGACGCCATTCGCTGCCAGCACCTCGAGCGCGCTCGCAAAGGCTGGCGCCGACAGCGCATGCGTGTCGAATCCCATGAACAGCGGGCCATCGATATGCTGCTGTTTGCGGTAATCGCAAATTGCCTGGGTGATTGCGAGCACGTGATCTTCGTTGAAGCTTGCGTCGAACGAGGTGCCGCGGTGCCCGGAAGTACCGAAGGCCACGCGTTGGGCGGGGACGGCCGGGTCCGGTCGTTCCGTGTAATAGGCCGTGATCAGACGCGGCACATCGACGAGCAGACTCGCGGGGGCAGGCTTCCCCGCCAAGGGACTGATGATGGTGCTCATTTGGTGGCCAGCGCCTGGCTCTTGGTTGCGATCAGGTCCATCAGTTCCTGCCATGACTTGACAAATGAAGCGGCGCCTTCATGTTGCAGAGTCGTCGCGAGCGCATCGATATCGATGCCTGCTTGCTTGAACTGCTGCAGAGTCGACTCGCAATCGCCGCCGTCGCTGGGGAGGCTGCCCGATAGCTTGCCGCTCGCAGCAAATGCCAGCAAAGTCTTTTCCGGCATCGTGTTGACGGTATCGGGCGCGGCGAGTGCCTCGACGTACAAGCTGGGATTCAGTTTCGGATCCTTCGTCCCGGTGCTCGCCCAGAGCAGACGCTGCGGCCGGGCTCCCGCGGCCGCGAGCTTGCGCCAGCGCGGGGAATCGAGCAATTGGCGGTAGGCCACGTAGGCGCGTGTTGCGATCGCGATGCCGAGCCGGTCGCGCAGCGCCTCGGGCAAGGCGCGTGTGCCGACCGCGCGGTCCCAACGGCTCACGAACAGCGAGGCCACCGACGAGATTGCCGGATCCAGGCCCGCGGCGACGCGCCGCTCGATGCCGCGCAAATAGGCTTCCGCCGCGGCCAGATATTGCTCGCGCGAAAACAGCAGGGTCACGTTGATTGGAATGCCGGCGAAGATCGCGGACTCGATGGCCGAGATGCCCGCCGGCGTTCCGGGTATTTTGACGTACAGGTTCGGCAGCTGTGCCTGCGCGTGGATCGACGCCGCGGCCGCGAGCGTTGCCGCGGCGTCATCAGCCAGCAGGGGCGAGACCTCCATCGACACCCAGCCGTCGCGGCCGCCCGTGGCCTGATGGATGGGCAGGAATAACGCAGCCGCCCGGCGTAGATCCTCGAGCGCGAGATCAACGAACAGCGCCTCTCCGCGCGCGCCTGCCTGTGCCTTCGCGCGGATGCCGGCATCGTAGGCGCCGGTCTTCCCGATCGCCTCGTCGAAAATCGTCGGGTTCGACGTGAGCCCCGTGATCGAGAGTTCATCGATGTATTTCTTCAGCACGCCGTTGTCGAGAATCTCCCGCGTGATGTTGTCGAGCCAGAGACTTTGCTGCATGTCGTGCAGCGCGCCGGTGATGTTCATGATTTCTCCAATAAAAAGTCGTGGATCTGGAGCTGCCGCAGAGCGCCGATGGATTCGATCGTGCGATCCGGCGGCGGGTCGATGGATGTCGAGTCCGGCGCATGCGCATAATGGCCCTGACGCACGAACACGGTCGTCAATTTTGGTCCCAGGGTTTTTTTCATGGCCGCCAGCAAATGGGGTTTGTCATCGACCATGACGTAGTGATCCGCGGGTTGGCGGCGTTGCACGTCGTCGAGGCTGCGTTCCTTGTGCAGGTAGATGAGCACCTGACCGGCGACGGCCTCCCAGATCCCCGAACGCTGAATTTTGCGCGGCTGGAAGACGATATCGCCGTCCGACAACACGACCGGTCGACCCATGGTCGCCAAATGCGCGATGGACTCGCGTGCATACGGGAAGAGCAGGGAGCTGAACGGATATTCGAGCAGGAAATCGGACATCCACAGCAGGCCGGGGTGCTCGTCGAGCCCGGCGCGAAACGCCTGCAGACTTTCCAGGTAATCGGCGCGGCCGAGCTCGATACGTAGCGCGGCAAACAAGTTCCAATAGCGATTGCGTTCCGCGACACCGAACGCGCCGTCCAACTGTGCGCTCAAGTCCGCTGCAAACCGGTCGTTATCGAGCAGCGTATTGTCGACGTCCAAGAGGAAGACGATCTTCGCGGCAGTCTTCACGGGATCGGCGGCTCCGGCGTCGGATCGTGCCAGCCGTTGGGTCCGGCAATGATCTTGGCGCTCTCCGCGGGTCCCCAGGTCCCGGGCGCGTATTCCAGCACCGGCAGATTCGAGCCCAGGATCGGATCGACGATTTGCCAAGCCGCTTCGACCGAGTCGTCGCGCGTGAACAGTGAGGTGTCGCCATCGATGGCATTGCTCAACAGACGCTCGTATGGCGATTTTTCGATGCGCGACTCGTGTCTCGCGATCAGTTCAACGGGTTCACCGTGCATGTCCTCGCCGATTTTCTTGACGGCCGCATCGACGCCGATGACAACCTCGGGGCTGAGACGGAACCGGAAAAAATTGGGGATATGGCCTTGCTCGGTGCCGAAGATCTGCAGGGGAGGGGCCTTGAGATTGACGACGACCTCAGTGGCCGTGATGGGCAGGCATTTGCCCGCGCGCACGTAGAATGGGACGTCCGCCCAGCGCCAGGTGTCGATATGCAGCCGCAGCGCCGCGAACGTTTCGACCTGGGATTCGGGTGCGACGCCCTGCTCCTGGCGGTAGCCGCGAAACTGACCGCGCACGATGTCTTTCGGGTCGACCGGCCGGATGGAGCGAAACAAACGCAGCTTTTCGTCCTGCATGGCCTGGGGTTCGCTGCCCGCGGGTGCGTCCATCGCCAACAGCGCGATGACCTGCAGCAAATGGTTTTGGATCACGTCGCGCACCACGCCGACCTCCTCGTAGAACGCGCCGCGCCCTTGGACACCGAATGATTCGGCCATCGTGATCTGCACATTGTCGACGTATTGCCGGTTCCAGATCGGCTCCAAGAAGGAATTGGCGAAACGAAAATAGAGAAGATTCTGTACGGCCTCCTTGCCGAGATAGTGATCGATGCGAAAAATGGCGTCCTCCGGAAAGACGTCATGCAGCGTGCGATCGAGCGCCTGAGCGGAGCCCAGATCGCGGCCAAACGGCTTCTCGACGATCAAACGCGCGCCCTTCGCCGCTCCGGAGGTGGAGAGACCCTTGACGACATCGGCAAACATGCTGGGCTGGATCGCGAGATAGTGGATCGGACGCGCGGCCGATCCCAAGGCGCGCTTCAGACTCGTGTAGGTCGCCGCTTCACGGTAGTCGCCGTCGACATAGACGAGTTGCGCCGCCAATTTGGCGAAGGTGGCGGCATCGAATTCACCGCTCTGCTCGATGCTTGCACGCGCTCGCTCGCGCAGTTTGTCGAGATTCCATCCGGCGCGCGCGATGCCGATGATCGGCAGATCCATGCCGTCGCGTTTGACCATCGCGTTCAGAGCGGGAAAGATTTTCTTGAAAGCCAGATCACCGGTCGCGCCGAAGAAGACGAACGCGTCGGATCGCGGCGCGCTCATGTCTCGTGCCCGACGCGCCGCAGGGCGCGCTGCAGGCGACCGATTTCCTCCATCAATTCCAGGGCCAGAGCGACCCCCGCAAGATTGACCTCCAGGTCTCGTTGCAAGCGCAAGGCGAGCTGCGCGCGGCGCAGCGCCTCGCCCGTGAATTGCCAATGGCCGCCATCGCTCGCCGCCACGTCGAGGATCCCTTCATCGACGAGTTCGACGATGTGATGCGTCTCCACGGTGCACATCCGGCTCAAGTCGTGGAGCGTGAGCACCGCATAATCTTCGAAGATGTGGCCCGACAGGGCAGGTGTGTTGACGTTGGACATGCTTGGTCAAACTCCCATTTTGGCGCGCGGGTTGAACGGCAATTCCGCCGCCATCGCGAGGTAGGCAGCGCGCGACTTCTCGTCGTTGGCCGGTGGCAGTGCGATCTCGAGTACCGCGTATAAGTCGCCGGGCGGTGTGGCTGGAATGCCGCGACCTTTGAGTCGCAGCTTGGTGCCGCCTTGAGAGCCGGCGGGAATCTTCAGCTGGACGGTTCCACTCGGCGTCGGTATCGCGATGCTCGCGCCAAGACTCGCCTCCCAGGGCGTCACGGGCAGCGGCAAATAGAGGTCGCGACCATCCACGCGGTACAGCGCGTGCGGCTGAAACTCGACTTCGATGAACAGGTCCCCTGGAGTTCCTTTGCCGGTTGGCGCGGAACCCTGACCTGCGAGGCGGATATGTTGACCCGCGAGGATGCCCTTGGGGATTTGCACGTTGAGCGTGCGTTCCTTGGATTCGAGGCGACCCGTGGAATCGACGCCGGGAACGCGCAAGGTAAAGGTGCGCTGGCCGCCTTGCAGCGAGGCCTCCAGATCCAACATGATCTTGGCGTGATGATCTTCGCCCTGACCGGTGTCGGATGCAGCACGCGTGCGGCCTCGCGCTTGGCCGCCGAACAGCGAATCGAAAAAATCGCTGTAGGCTTGATCCTGACCGCCGCCGGCACCGCTGAACTCGAAGCCTGCGCCCCAGTCGGGAGGCGGTCGAAACTGTTCGCCCGGACGGGGTCCGGAACCTAGCTGGTCGTAGGCCGCGCGCTTCTCCGGATTCTTGAGCACCTCATAGGCTTCGCCGAGATCCTTGAAGCGTGCCTCGGCGTCCTTTTCCTTGCTGACGTCCGGATGATATTTGCGCGCTAACTTCCGATATGCCTGCTTGATCTGTGCCTCGGTCGCATCTCGGGCAATGCCCATGACCTTGTAGTAATCCTTGAACTCCACCCGGCACCTACATCGATGGAAAACGGCGTTGATTTAAACCTTAGGATACTATGGGCGTCGCAGCAATTGAGCACTAATCCCCTGTAGGGTTTATCTGACACTACAGCTGGTAGGCCACCGTCAATAGCAGGCCCTCCGCCAGGTCGCGCCACAGGGTAGGCGGCCGCGAGGCGAAGGGGCTGGATGCCTTGATCAAGCCGCCGATCCAGTTATCCAGCCAGCGGATCTCGTCGGGCCCATAGAGCACGAATGCGGATTCATAGTTGAGCAACAGGCTGCGTGAATCCAGGTTCGGCGAACCGACGAGCGCCAGGCTGTCATCGAACATGATGGCTTTGGCGTGCACCATGAACGGCAGCAAATGAAACGAGACACCGACAGCGGCCAGGCCGCGCATCGCGCGGCTGCGCGCGAAATCCGCGAGGATGTGATTCGAGCGTGCGGGAAGGCAGATGTCGACGTGTACACCGCGGCGCGCGGCGAGACGGATGGCGAGTGCCAGATTGGCGTCTGGCACGAAGTAGGGGGTCACGGCCAGCATGCGCCGCTCGGCCCGAAAGCAGGCGTCGATCAACAAGGCCTGCACGGTGTCCTCCGACTGGTCGGGACCGCTGGGCAAAAATTGCGCTCGCGATCCCGCCGGCGTGACCCGGGCGCCGCCGTCGGACGCGATCTCCAGCGACACGCGGGGTGGCGGCGCCGATGCGTCCGTCGAGGCGAGCCAGTCGGCATCGAATTGCGTGGCCGCCGCGCCCGCAACCGCGCCTTCGAGATCGAAGCTCAAGTCATACCAAGCGGCCTTGCCGTCGACTTCGACAAAATATTCGGCGGCGAGATTGCGACCACCGGCCCAGAGCCATGTGCCGTCCGCGATCACCATCTTGCGATGGTTGCGTAGATTCCGCGGGCCATTCGTGCGCCTCGCCAGAAGCGGACTGAAGACGGCGGTCTCGATGCCGCGCGCGCGTAGCGCGCGGAACTCCGCGCGCGGCAATTGGATCGCACCGACCCCGTCGATGAGCAAACGCACGCGCACCCCGGCGCGCACGCATGCGGCGAGACGGTCGATGATCTCTCGACCGATCACATCGTTGCCGAGTATGTAAGTGCAGACGTCGAGCCGGTGCCGGGCACGCGCAAAGGTGTCGAACAGCGCCGTCCGCGAGATTGCGCCATCGGCGTGCAGGTGCACCCGCGAGTCGCTGGCCTGCGGCAGGCCGAAACTCAGGATCAAGTCCTCGGCCCAATGCCGGCCCAGCGGTTGGGCGAGGGCCGGCGGCGGCTGGCGCTGAAGCTTGCGGCGACCGAAAAGAAGGTACAGGGGGAGAGCCAGATAGGGCACAGCGAGCAGCCCAAGAACCCAGGCGATCGCGATCGATGGCGGCCGGCGTTCGTGCTCGACGCGCGTCGTGAGCACGTAGGTCAGCAGGCTCACCACGATCGCGAGCGAATGAACGGTGAGCCGGGGGATCCAGGCGATCAGACGGCGAACTCAGCCACGGGCGCCAAACAGAGAGCCGACGAGGGCGGTGGCGCCCATGGCAAGTGCGCTCCAGAACGTGACGCGTACCGCGCCCGTGAGGACACTGGCGCCGCCGGCTCGTGCCGCGAGTGCGCCGAGACACAGCAGGCTGAGCAGCGAAACCAAGATGGTCGCGGGCAGCAAGTATTCCGGCGGCGCGATGCTCGCGACCAAGAGCGGCATGGCCGCGCCGACCGCGAAGCTCAAGGCGGACGCGAGGGCCGCCTGCACGGGCCTTGCCCGCAAATTCGTCGAGAGACCCAATTCGTCGCGCGCATGCGAGCCGAGCGCGTCGTGGGCCATCAATTGCTCGGCGACCTGTTTTGCGAGCGGCCGCTCCAGGCCGCGGCGCACGTAGATTTCGGTCAACTCGCGGCTCTCACCGGCATAGTCGACTTCGAGTTCCACCTTCTCTTCTGCCAAGGCGGCGGCCTCCGTGTCCGCCTGCGAGTGCACTGAGACATATTCGCCGGTCGCCATGGACATCGCACCGGCGACCAAGCCGGCGACACCCGTGAGCAGGATATCGGCATGCGACGCATGCGCGGCGGCGACGCCGACGATCAAGCTCGCGGTCGAAACGATGCCGTCATTGGCGCCAAGCACGCCGGCGCGTAGCCAGCCGACTTTGCCTAGCTTATGGGCTTCATGGGCTCGCGGGCGCATGCACTAATTCCTTGAACTGCAGACACCATGGTAACCGGTTTCGCGCCCGCTCGTTGCCCGATGGGCGGTGCTGCGCTCGTTCAGGCCTGGTTGGTTTTCGGTCCCCAGATCCACCAGCCGATGAAGCCCGCGAGCGGCAGCAGGAGCACGAGCACGGTCCACAGGACTTTGCGTTCCGTATTGGCCCCGCTCTGCAAAATACTGACGATCGCCCAGACGTCGGCGACCAGCAACAAGACACCAAAAATACCTCGATATTGCATGTTCTATCCTTGCGATGACCAGAGCGACGACGCGAGCCGATTCTGGCGCGCCGGCCCGCAATAGGCAATGTTCCTGACGGTGATCGCTGCCCGCCCCATCGGCGCTCGCCTAGGGTCAAAGCAACAGCAAGAGCCCGGCAACCGCGCTCAAGCCGAGCACGAGTTCTTCGAACACGCGTTGATTGATCTGGCTGAGCAGCCAGCGGCCCGCGAGCGCACCCAGGAGCACGAGCGGCGCAAGCAGGACATTGAACCCAAGACTCGCCGGCGTCACGAGTCCCAGGTTCATCATGAATGGCAGCTTGAAGAGATTCAACAGGCAGAAAAATACCGCCGCCGTGCCGACGTATTCCAATTTCGGCAGGCGCATTGCGAGCAGATAAATCGCCATGAGCGGTCCGGCGGCGTTCGCGACCAAGGTCGTGAAGCCGGCGAGCACGCCGATCGCCGCGGCCGCGCTCAGAGGCAGCTCGGCGCCTGCGTCGGTCACGGCTTTGCGGCGAAATCGCAACCAGTAACTCAAGGCGGCCATCGACACGATGATCGCGCCGATGAGGCTGCGCGCCGTGCGATCGGAGATGGTCCCAAGCGTGAAGTAACCCGCCACAACGCCGGCCGCGGTCCACGGCAGCAGCCGCCAGACCTGCGACCATTGCCGGTGCTGACGATAGGTGTACACCGCGATCAAGTCACCGAGGATCAACAGAGGCAGGACGATGCCGCTCGCCTGCTTGGTGCTCGGGAAGACGGCGGCAAAAAGGGCCACGAATAAAATGCCGAGGCCGGCCATGCCGGTCTTGGAGACGCCGATCAGAAACGCACCCGCGGCGGCCATCGCCCATTGCCATGGGCCTATCAGCAGGGTTTCGTTTAGCATAGTGAAGATTATGCGGATCGACGACGCACCATGGCCAATTTGTACTTAGAGACCGCAGAGCGCGCGGAAGCGGTCACGCCATTGTCCGGCGACCGCAAGGCTGATGTGGTGGTCGTCGGCGGTGGCTATACCGGCCTGTCGACGGCCTTGCACTTGGCCGAGCGCGGCACCGATGTGGTTTTGCTCGAGGCCTATGAACCGGGTTGGGGCGCCTCCGGGCGCAACGGCGGCCAAGTCAATCCCGGACTCAAGCATGATCCCGATGTGGTTGAACGCGACTTCGGCGGCGAACTCGGCGCGCGGCTCGTGGCTTTCGCAGGTGCGGCGCCGGCCTTTGTCTTCGATTTGATCGAACGACTCGGCATTTCTTGTGAGCTGCGTCGCTGCGGCACGCTGCGCGCGGCCCGGCATCCGAAGCACGTCGAGCGCGTGCGCGTCACGGTCGAGCAATATGCGCGGCGCGGTGCGCCAGTCGAATTTCTGGATCCGGCCGCGATCGCGCGCGCGACCGGGACCCGGCAGTATCAAGGTGCCTTGCTCGATCGACGTGGGGGCGCGCTCAATCCCCTGAGTTATGCGCGCGGGCTCGCGCATGCTGCGAGCCGCGCTGGCGCTGCCGTGCATGGTGGCACGCGCGTGAACGGCATCGAACGCAGCGGCGCCGCTTGGAAGATTCGCTCGGCGACGGGCCAGGTGAGCTGCACGCAGGTCGTGCTCGCGACCAACGGTTATACGGACTCTCTGTGGCCGAAACTCAGCCGCACGATCGTGCCGGTGTTCGGCGCGATCGCGGCAACCGAGCCGCTGCCCGAGGTCATCGCCAGCGACCTGCTTCCCGGTGGTCAAGTCCTCTATGAGAGCGGTGCCGTGACCGTGTACTACCGGCTCGACGAGGCGCGTCGCTTGATCATCGGGGGGCGGGGACCCATGCAAGAGATTCAAACGCCCGCGGATATCCCGCATATCCAGAAGTATGCGCGGCGCTTATGGCCGGCCTTGGCCGATGTGCGGTGGACGCACGGCTGGGGAGGCCGACTCGGATTTACGGCGGATCAATACCCGCACGTGCACGAGCCTGCCGGAGGGGTCATCGCCTGTTTGGGATACTGTGGTCGTGGCGTCGCGATGGGGACCGCGTTGGGCGCGGCGCTTGCGCAGCGCGTTCTCGGCGATGCGCGTGAGTTTCCGCTGCCGATCACGCCGCTGAAGCCGATTCCTTTCCACGGCTATTGGCCGATTTCGGTGCCGGCCGCGATTCTCGCGGGTCGCGTCGCGGATTCCCTGGGACTCTAACTCCTCCGTCGCGCTCAGTTCGCCGAATAGAACCGGTGTAATTGGTGCAAATCGATGATCACATCGAAGCTTTGACCCACGGGCAGCGTCTTGCCCTCCGAGAAATCATAGCGGGCCTCGAGGTTGGCGACTTCGGGATGCAAATCATGCATGGCGCGTTTGAACATCTCTTTCGGCACCCATTCCGAATTGGTCGAGAGCGAACCGAACTCATCGTGGTAAATAGTCGCCGTCGAGCGGTCAGCCGGCGCCGACGCGATTGCGAAGATGCGCGGCTTGGCCTCGCCCGGATGCCGCGGCAACTGCACGCGCTTGGCGCCGTCGGCGATCAGTTGCCACTCGTTGCCCTGGGTCACGGCGATCAAGGCGTAGGCATGGTGCTGAGCGGTCAGAAAGCCGGTGGTCAACAGAATCGACGCGATCAGACGCCGCGCGCTGGTGTCCAGATTTTTCGTCAGCGCATCCAAGGAGGCGACCAAGAACAGCAGCAGTACGGCGGACATCGCGAAAATCGTGCGATAGGTCGCGTAGCGCTCGGACGCCACCAAGCTCGCCGTGCAGGCGAATAGCGGCAAACCACACAGCGCCGCCGTCCACAGCAACCCACGTGTGCGTCCGTGACGACGCCATTCGAGCACGCAACCGGCGATCAGGATGACGCCCGCGAGCGCTGCTCCCGCGAAATAAAGCGCATGATCGCGGCCGTTATCGTCGTTCAGGACAAAGATGCTGAGCGCGTTCGGCACGACCTGCTGTACGAACCAGAGGAGTTTCTCGAGCCAATGGGTCTCGAACGCAACGCGGCCCGACTTGATGAACAAGCCCGACGCGTACAGCAGGCTCATCACGCCAAAGGCGAGCGCCAGCGAGGCGACGACAAAACCGATGTGCGTGATCAGCCATTTCCAGCTGCTCGCAGCCGGACGGTCGCGCTGCACGATCAGCGCACCCGCGAGCGGCACGACATAGAACAACGCGCTAGGTTGATAAATGAGCGCACAGAGGACCATCAAGCCGAGTGCGGCAAGCCATTGCCCGATCGTGCGGCGCCGACTGTTGTCGGCGGCCAGCGCACCCTCGGCTGCAAAAAATCCGCCGATCGCGAGCAGCGCCGTCACGGCATAGGGCCAGCCGATTGCCCAACCCGCGATGACTTGCGCCGACGGCAGGAGCGCCACCAACAGCGCGAAACACAGACTCGTGCTGAACGACCAGCCGAAGCTTCGCAAGCTGCGAAATAGCACGAGCGACAAGAGGCCAAGCAACAGCGCGGACGTGAACCGCATCCACTGCAGGTTCTGAACGGTGTGTGTTTGACCGTAGCTCGCCTGCAGCAAGAGGCCATAGATCGGCCGCGCGTGCGAGGCGCAAAACTGCAGAATCTTGCCAGGCTCTTCGTGCGCCTCGCGCAGATTCGAGTAGTCGTCGCGCAGGCCATATTCATGGAATGTGGTCGGCCAATAGGCGAGCAGGGGCACGAGAAACAGCAGTACCGCAAGCACCCAGGCGTGCGTCGCCGCTCGCGGGCGTACCGCAGCCGCGCTGTACCGATCGACAGGGATGCTGATCGCGGGCGAGGCGCCGATCGCAG
>Ga0116229_10013097_pt1 | contig 11806 bp, 10 predicted proteins | sample S1TSphgellanicum_3_FD_87313 | JGI IMG/M metagenome (GOLD analysis project Ga0116229, IMG submission 87313) | Host-associated microbial communities from peat moss isolated from Minnesota, USA - S1T2_Fc - Sphagnum magellanicum MG | ecosystem: Host-associated > Plants > Peat moss > Unclassified... | reverse complement strand
GATACCTGGCGCGCGCCGCGAGTGTCGGACCCAATGCCGCGGCGTAGTTGCCGCCGGTCTTCACCATGCCCATCTGCGCCGCCGAGCGCGTATTCACATCGTCGATGAGTATGCGCAGCGGCTTCATGCCGCCGGCGAAATAATCCCAAACGGGGCTTGCCAGCACCAGCAGCGTGGCTTCGGTGCTGGGCGTCGCCGCCGCCCCGATGTTGGCCGTGGTGCCGATCAGAATGGGCCGCAAATACAAAGCACCCGGCGCCTCGGGGACCGCGTCCCGACACCGCTGTATGACGGCCCTCACCATGTCGCCGAGCTGCTTAGCGTCGGGTACGGGCAAGACCAGCTGGCGAGCGCTCTGGCGCAGGCGCTCGATGTGCCGATCCATGCGAAACACATGCACCGAACCATCGGCGCGGCGGAACGCCTTGAATCCTTCGAAGCACGTGCTGGCGTAATGCAGGACGTGCGCGGCCGGACTGATCTCGAGCGGCGCCACCGGTTTGATCTCGCTCGGGCTCCATTCGTCGTTCTGGTACTGGGCGACGGCCATGTGCGAGGTCAGCACGGTGCCGAAAGCGGGTCTTTGCGGTTGAGCGGTCATGTGATTCTTACCTTCGGAATGAAAATCAGCGCTGGATGTTCCAGCATTTCCTTCAATGCCTGGATCATCGCAGCAGCATCATAGCCGTCCACGAAGCGATGATCGAATGAGGACGACAAATTCATGATTCGGCGCACGGTGATCGCGCCTTGATGGACCACCGGCCGTTCCACGGCCTTGTTGAGCCCGATGATCGCCACCTCGGGTGCATTGATGATCGGCGTCGAGGCGATGCCGCCCAGCTTGCCGAGACTGGTCACGGTTATCGTGGACCCCGTCAGCTCCTCGCGGGTCGCCTTGTTGGATCGCGCCCGTTCCGCCAGGCGGCGGATCTCCGCGGCGATCTCCCAAACGCTCAAACTTTGCGCATTGCGCACCACCGGCACCTTCAGTCCGTCGGGAGTCTGCGTGGCAATGCCCACATGTGCCGCACGGTGGCGCACCAGAACGCCGCGTGCGGCGTCGTGCAACACGTTGCACTGCGGAAAGGATTCCAAAACGCGGGTCAATGCCGCGACCACCAACGGCAGCAAGCTCATGTTCGCCGCCTCCTTGGAGCGGTTCGCGTTCAGATGGGTGCGCAGCGCTTCCAGTTCCGTGACGTCGACTTCCTCCACGTACGCGAAATGCGGAATGTTGCGCTTCGCCTCGCTCATGCGCTCCGCAATCACGCGCCGCAATCCGATGATCTTGACTTCGGTGGTCGCGGGCGCCGACTCGTCCGCGGCATGCGGCGGCACTTGACCGCCGCTCGCCGCGGCAGGCTTCGCCACCGCCAGCTCAAGATCGGCGCGCACGATGCGTCCGCCCGGCCCCGATCCTGCGACCGTGGTCAAATCGATACCGGCCTCGCGCGCCCGGCGGCGGTCCGCGGGGGATGCCATCACCCGACCGGTTCGCAGCGGCGTCGACGCGCGAGACGGCGGCGAGGACGGCGCAGTCGCCACCGGCGCAGTCGCCACGGAAGCACCCGCGTGCGCAGCAGCCGCGGAGTCACGCGACTCTCCGACCTCGAAAACGATGAGCGGCGAACCCACCGCAATCTTGTCGCCCGGCGAGCCGCTCACCGATACCACCCGTCCGCTCACCGGGGCGGGTACTTCCACGGCGGCCTTGTCGGTCATGACTTCGACGATCAGCTGATCCTCGCTGACCGAATCGCCGGGCTTGGTGTGCCAGGCGACGATTTCCGCCTCGACGGTACCCTCTCCGAGATCCGGCATCTTGAACACGAACTGAGTCAAGCGTCCCCCATGACGGCTTTGAGCGCCGTGCCGACACGCGTTTGTCCGGGGAAATATTCCCATTCGAACGCATGCGGATACGGCGTATCCCAACCCGTCACCCGCTGAATCGGTGCTTCCAAATACCAGAAGCACTCCTCCTGGATGATCGAGAGTATCTCTGCGCCGAATCCGGAGAAGCGCGTCGCCTCGTGCGCAACGATGCAGCGGCCGGTCTTCTTTACCGACGAGCAGATCGTGTCCACATCGAGCGGCACCAGCGAGCGCAGATCGATGATTTCCGCATCCACCTGCATGGCGGCGGCCGCGGCGGCCGCGACGTACACCATGGTGCCGTAGGTGATGATGGTCACCGCGCTGCCGCTGCGCACGATATCGGCCTTGCCGAGCGGCACCGTGTAGTAACCCTCATCCACCTGGCCCTTCGGATGCGTGCTCCACGGCACGGCCGGCTTGTTGGGATCGCCGTCGAAAGGTCCGTTGTACAGCCGCTTCGGTTCGAAGAACACCACCGGGTCGTCGTCCTCGATGCAGGTGATCAACAATCCCTTGGCGTCGTAGGGGTTCGACGGCATGACCACTTTGATGCCGCTGACGTGCGTGAAAATGCCCTCCGGACTCTGCGAATGCGTTTGACCGCCGCGGATGCCGCCGCCGCACGGCGTACGGATCGTGACGGGGGCATAAAAATCACCGGCGCTGCGATAGCGGATGCGCGCCAGCTCGCTGCAGATCTGATCGAAGCCCGGATAGATGTAATCGGCGAACTGAATCTCGGCGACGGGACGCAGACCGTTCACGCTCATGCCGATCGCGGCCGCGACGATTCCGCCTTCGGCGATCGGCGTGTCGATGACGCGATGCTCGCCGTACTTGCGCTGCAAACCTTCCGTCGCGCGGAACACGCCGCCGAAATAGCCGATGTCCTCGCCCATCAATACGACCGCCGGATCCTTGCCGAGCATGATGTCCATGCCGGAATTCAGCGCCTGAATCATGTTCATGTTGGCCATCAGCTTCGCTCTGCGCGCATCAACGCCTGCTGACGCTTCAAGTGCTCCGGCATCTCCTTGAAGACATCCTCGAACATCAGGTCCGCATTCAGCCGTGGGCCTTCGCTCATGGTTCCGCTCGAGGTGGCCTCTTTCCAACTCGATGCCACCAGCGCCTCCAGCTCCGCCGTCAACGCCTCATGGCGGACATCGGACCACTCGCCGAGCTTGATCAAGTGCTGCTTGAGCCGCAGCACCGGGTCGCCAAGCGGCCAATGCTCGTGATCATTCTTGGCGCGATAGCGCGCCGGATCGTCGCTGGTCGAATGAGCGGCGGCACGGTAGGTCACCAGCTCGATCAGCGTGGGGCCGGCGCCGGTGCGGGCGCGCTCCGCGGCCCACTGCGTGACGGCGTAAACGGCGAGGAAGTCGTTGCCGTCGACGCGAATGCCGGCCATGCCGTACCCCGGCCCGCGCGCCGCGAACGAGCGCTGCTCGCCGCCGGCGTAACCTTGAAACGTGGAGATCGCCCACTGATTGTTGACCACGTTCAAAATCACGGGCGCTTGATACACCGACGCAAACAGCAAGGCATGGTGGAAATCCGCCTCTGCGCTGCTGCCCTCGCCGATCCAGCTTGCCGCCAGATGGTCCTCGCCCTTGATGGCGGCCGCCATGGCCCAGCCCACCGCCTGGGGGAACTGCGTCGCCAGGTTGCCGGAAATGGAAAAGATGTTTCCCGCCTTGGAGTGGTACATCACCGGCAGCTGCCGGCCTTTGCACATGTCGCGTGTGTTCGACAACAGTTGGCACATCATATCGACCAACGCGATGCCGCGGGTGATGTACAAACCCTGATTTCGGTAAGACGGGAACAGCATGTCGCCGGGCCGCAGCACCATGCACTGCGCCACCGACACCGCTTCCTCACCGAGCGAACGGATGTAGAAGGAAATCTTGCCGGCGCGCTGCATGCGTTGCATGCGATCGTCATAGATTCGCGTCAGCAACATGTGCCGCAGCCCGACCTGCAGCTCGCCCGGATCGAGATGCGGATTCCACGAGCCGATCGCCGCGCCGTCATCATCCAGCACACGCACCAACTCCACCGACAAGGACATCATGTCGCGCGCACGCGCATTGACGTCGGGCCGGTGCACCGCGCCGGCGGGCGAGAGCTGCACATAGCTGAAGTCGGGTGCTTCGCCCGGGCGAGCCGGGGCCTTGGGGAGGTGCAGTCGCGATTGATTTGTCATCTGCATAATTTACGTCCAAGCCCTCTCCTCAGTTGTATTCATCTATCGATGGCGGGATAATTCGGTATATTCATTCCGGTATTTGAGTATATATGGAACGAACATCCCGACCTTCGATCGACCGCCTGGATTTACGGCTGCTCGACATTCTACAGAGGAGCGGCGCGCTCTCGGTTGCAGACGTTGCGGCACGCACCAAGTTGTCGACCACGACGTGTTGGCGTCGCATTCAGCAGCTGGAACAGAACGGCGTGATCAAGGCGCGCGTCGCGTTGCTCGATCGCGCAGCGCTCGGCCTGGATGTCACGATTTTCGCTCAGGTGAAATTGGCCAGCACGGGCCGCAGCGCCATCGCCGAATTCGAAGCCGCGATCCGCGATCGGGCCGAAGTGCTCGAGTGCTTTACGCTCACCGGGGAATGGGACTTTTTGTTGAAGATCGTCACCAAGAACATGAAGGCGTACGAAGCCTTTTATCTGGACTACCTGTCGCGCATCCCGAGCGTGCGCTCCGTCAATTCTTCCGTCGCGGTCACGGTGATCAAGGAATCGACGGCGCTGCCTCTCGGGGTGGGGTGAGAGTCACCCTGACGGCCAGGAAAAGGCAGCACTGCCGTCAGGGTGACTCTCACGCCACTGCCGGGGCCTGAGCCGCTCTACAACCGGGTGAAACACATCTTTATGGGAGTTATGCGAGTTATGGGAGGAGCACCGTGGCGCCCTGTGTCTGACGTGTTTCCAGTTCGCGGTGCGCCTTTGCGGCGTCGCGCAGCGGGACGCGTTGCCCGATGAAAGCTTTTACATTTCCCGCTTTGACCTGACCGAACAGGTCGGCGGCGCGGGACTCGAGTTCCGCACGGCTCTTGATGTACTCGAACAGGCTCGGCCGGGTCGCATAGAGCGAGCCGTTCGAGGCCAGGTCCGAGAGCTTGAAATCGGCGATGGCGCCCGAGGACTGACCGAAGCACACGAACATGCCGCGCGGCCGCAGACATTTCAGCGAGCCGCGCCAGGTGTCGCGGCCCACCGAGTCGTAGACCACATCGCAGCCCTTGCCGCCTGTTATCTCCTTGACCCGCGCCACGAAATCCTCTGCGCCATAGTCGATCACGTGGGTGTAACCATAGGCCTTGGCCAGCTCGCATTTCTGCGCCGACCCGGCGGTTCCAATGCTGGTGACGCCGAGCGCCCGCAGCCACTGCCCCATGATCAAGCCCACGCCGCCCGCCGCCGCATGAACCAGTACGGTGTTGCCGGGCTCGACGGCGAACGTTGATTTCAACAGATACTGCGCCGTCAGTCCTTTCAGCATCAGCGATGCCGCAACCTCGAATTCCACGCCCTCCGGCAGCTTCACGAGCCGCTCGGCCGGCACCACTCGGTGCGTACGATAGGCGCCGGTGGGCAGGGTGTAGGCGGCGTGATCTCCCACGTGGAACGACGTGCCCGGCCCCACCGCGTCGACCACACCCGCAGCCTCGCCGCCGGGAATCAAGGGATCCGTGGGCCAGGGATAGGCACCCTCCCGATAATAGGTGTCGATGAAATTGAGGCCGATCGCGCGCTGCGCCAGCCGCACCTCGCCGGGACCCGGAGTCGCCGGCTCGAGCGCGGTCCATTCGAGTACTTCAGGCCCTCCGGCCTTGCGCACCACGATGCCGAATTCAGTGTCTTTATGCTGCATAACATCCTACCTCGCCAAGCTGTTGGCATATCGTCGAATTCTAATGACGGCCGCAGCAAGTTCAGCCTCATCCGTGGCAAAGCACAGCCGCACGAAGCCGCGCGTGCCTTGGCCGAATGCACCGCCATCGATGACCGAAACTCGTTCGGCATCGAACAAACCGCGCATGAATTCATAGCCGGTCAGGCCCGTACCCCGCACATCGATGAGCGCGAACATGCCGGCCTCCGGAGCACTGCAGCGGACGCCGGCGACGCCGCGCAGCCCCTCGAGGAGAAAATCCCGCCGCGCGTTGCACAGTTCGCGCACGCGCGTCTCTGCCGCCTCGCTGACCCCGAGCGCGGCCACCGCCGCTTCCTGGATGAAGCCGGGCAGGCCGAACAACATGCACATCGCCAGCGCCTCCGCATGCTTCACCAATCGCTCCGGTCCCACCAACCATCCGGCCCGCCAGCCGGGCATCGAATGGGACTTCGAGAGGCTGCCCACCGTGATGACTCGCTCCGGCATCCGCGCCGCCAGTCCGGGAACCCGTCCTCCGGGCGCGAGCCCGGCGTACACCTCATCGACCACCAGCCACAGGTCGTGACGCTGCGCAAGTTCACCAATCTGCTCGAGCTCGCCCTCGTTCAAGATCACGCCGCTCGGATTGTTCGGCGTGGCAAAGAAAAAAGCGCGGGTCTGCGGCGTGATCGCCGCCCGCAGCGCCTGCAGATCGATGCGAAAACCCAGTTCCGGCGACGCCGGCACGCGCTTCAGGTGGGCACCCGACGCCCGGATCGTCGCCGGATAACTGGGATACAAGGGTTCCAGCGCCAACACCTCATCGCCCGCACCCGCGATGCACAGCGACGCCGTGAACAACGCGTTCTGCGCGCCCGCCGTAAAAATCGCATTGGCCGCCGTCACCGGCTGCCCGGTGCGCTGTGCATGGGCGGCTGCAATGGCGGCGCGCACGGCCGGTCGTCCCGCGGCGGGCGTGTAGCGCACGTCGCGCGCTCGCAGCCTCTCGATGCCCCGCTCCAATGCCGCCGCAGGCGTATCCAGGTCCGGATCGCCGATGCTCAGGATGATCACATCCTCGCCGCGCTCCTGCGCCGCCCGCGCTGCGTAGTGAATCGCCCACGCATCCGCGCCGTCGCCGGCGATGCGTTCCACCAAGGGTGAGAATTTCATAGTTTCTTGCCACGCCCGCATTGCAATTGCATACTTTTCCGCAACTGTAGCGCGCTTTCACCTGCCGCGTTTGAAGAAGGGACATGTCGCGCAATATCGGTGCCTTCCTGGTCGAGCTGCTGGTGGCAAATGACATCGATACGGTGTTCGGCATTCCCGGCGTGCACAACATCGAACTCTACCGCGGAATTGCGGCGGGCGGATTGCGCCATGTCTTGATGCGTCACGAACAGGGTGCCGGCTTCGCCGCGGACGGCTATGCGCGCCTGGGCGGCCACCCCGCGGTCTGCTTCGTGATATCCGGTCCTGGCATGACCAACATCCTGACCGCGGCGGCGCAGGCCTACACCGATTCTATTCCGCTCCTGGTCGTTGCCAGCGCACCGGTCAGTGCCTCGCAGGGCAAGCAATGGGGCGTGCTGCACGAACTGCACGATCAAACCGCCCTGGCATCCGGCGTTTTTGGCGTGGCGCGCGCCGCGCGCACCGCCGAGGACGTGCGCGATCACTTGCGCCTGTGTCTCGCCTCGCTGCGCACAGGCCGGCCGCGCCCGGCGTATCTGGAGATCCCCCTCGACTTGCTGTCGCAGAGCACCACGCTGGACGCCCACCGCTTCGAGGGGGCGACCTTGCTGCCGCAGGCGGATCAAGATCAAGTGGACGCGGCATTGCGTTTGTTGGCCGTGGCTGCGCGACCCGTGGTGATCGCCGGCGGCGGCGCGCGCCGCGCGGGGACGGAACTGCAGCGCTTGATCGAAATGCTCGACTGCCCGTTGTTCACGACCACCGCTGCCAAGGGCGTGGTGCCGGAAAGCCACGCCGGCAATTTCGGCACCAGCCTGCCCTATCACGCCGCGCAACAGCTGATCGCCGAAGCCGACGTGGTGCTCGCCGTCGGCACCGAACTGGCCGAAACGGATTTGTTCTCCTCGGCCAAGCTGGCGATCGGCGGCTTGTTGATTCGCATCGATGTGGACCCGGTGAAACTCGCCGACCATTACGCCGCCGACGTGCGCATCTGGGCCGACGCGCGCAGCGCGCTCAACGCGATCAATCAATCATTGGGCGGCCGCCTTTTGAGCTTGTCCACCGGCGGCTGGCAGAACACCGCCGGGTCATCACCGGGCGCCCGGCGCGGCTGGCGCTCGCTACTGGGCGGCGCCGCGCCCTTTCGGGCCGCCATCGACTCCACCTTCGACGACAAGACGCGCGCCATGGCCTCCGCGCTGCGTGCCATCAAGGCGGCGCTGCCCTGGGACGGCGTGGTGTTCACCGACATGACGCAGATCGCCTACCTCGGCAATTACGCCTTTCCGGTGGACGGTCCCGGTCAATGGTTTCATCCATCGGGCTACGGTACCTTGGGCTACGGTCTGCCCGCCGCGTTGGGCGCCAAGCTCGCCGCACCAGCCCGTGCCGTCATCGCACTTGCAGGAGATTTTGGGGTTCAATTCACGCTCAACGAACTCATGACGGCGGTCGAGGTAGGACAATGCCTACCGCTCGTCGTCTGGAATAACGGCGCGCTCGGGCAGATTAGAGACGATATGATTGCCGCCGGCATACCGGCGACCGCGGTGATGGCGCGCACGCCGGACTTCGTGGCGCTGGCCGCGGCATGCGGCGCCCGTGGCATTCGCGTCAAGACAGCCGCGGCTCTCACCGACGCGCTGCGCACCGCATTGAATTGCTCCGTACCCACGCTGATCGATGTCGATGCCGGGAGTTTCTAGTGGCCTTCACCCTCGAACATAGCCTGCGCTGTCGCCAGGATTTTCCCGCCCTCACCCACGTGCGCGCAGATGGTCTGAAGCTCGCCTACCTCGACGGTCCCGGCGGCAGTCAGGTGCCGCAGGCCGTGATCGACGCCATCGCAGATGTGTACGGCACGTGCAACGTCAACACGCACGGCAATTTTCCGCCATCGATCGAGGTCGACCGGCGCATGCAGCGCGCACGCGAGGTGCTGGCGGCATTTCTGGGAGCCGAGGACGCCAGCTGCATCTCCTTTGGTCAAAACATGACCACGCTCAACTATGCGCTCAGTGCCGCCATCGGCCACACGCTCAGGCAAGGCGATGAAATTCTGGTGACGCAACTCGATCACGAGGCAAATCGAGGACCCTGGACGCGCCTGCAGCAACACGGCGTCGTCGTCCAGGAAGTGCGTCTGCTCGAATCCGGCATTCTCGATACCGCCGATATGGCAGCCAAAATCAGCGCCCGCACGAAACTGTTCGCCATCGGCGCCTCATCCAACGCTCTCGGGACCGTCAACGACATCAAATTGGCGCGGCGGCTGACGCGCGATGTCGGCGCGCTGCTCGTTGTCGATGCGGTCCACTACGCGCCGCATTTCCCGCTTGACGTGCGCGAGCTCGGCATGGACTTTCTCCTCTGTTCCGCCTACAAGTTCTATGGCCCGCATGTGGGCGTGCTGTACTCGCGACCCGGCGCCCTCAACGCGTTGCCAACCAACAGACTGGCGGTACAAGATCCCAACGCGCCGTACCGCATCGAAACCGGCACCCTGAACCACGCCGCGATCGACGGCGCACGCGCCGCGGTTGAATATCTGGCAGGCTGGGGCAGCGGGGTCACGCTGCGCGAGCGCATCGTGGATGCCATGGGCGGCATTTCGGCCTACGAGAATCAGTTGGCGAAGTTTTATCATGACGCCGTTGCGCGTATTCCCGGCGTGCGGATCTGGGGCCCGAACTTCGACGCCGGCGCCCGCGCACCGACGGTCTCCATCACATTGGAGAGCGCCACCGCCGATCAGGCGGCGCGGGCGCTCGGAAGCGAGGGTATCTGCGTATGGGACGGACATTTCTACGCGGCGCGCGCGCTCGAGATCTTGGGCCTCACCACGCGCGGCGGCTTGCTGCGCACCGGCGTGTCCATGTACAGCTCGCTCGAGGATCTCGAGCGCTTGCTGGCGGGCATCCGACGCCTGGCCGGCGCGTAATTCGAGAAACCAGGCAACATCTTATTTCCATCCCGCCACCAACAGAACCCAAGGAGCCGAACATCTAATGAAACTCAGCAAAGCCGGCTATTACTCGGACTTCGTGATTTATCCCATCGTCGTGATCGTGCTCATCGGTATGACCAACGCTCATCCATCTTGGGGCGCGGCGCGCGAATGGCTGATGGCCTGCGTGTCCGGTTACATGCTGTGGACGCTGCTGGAATACAGCTTGCACCGCATCGCCCTGCATCGCATGCCCGTGTTCTCGCCGCTGCATGCCGCACATCATGGCGCGCCGCTCGACTACATCGGGACGCCCACCTGGGTCAGCATCTCGGTGTGGCTCGGCATGATATTCTTGCCGGTATGGGCGCTCGCGGGAGCCCGGGTAGCCGGCGGACTCACCGTCGGCATCATGTTCGGCTATTGGTGGTACGGCATCGTGCATCACGTCATACATCATCGCAGCCAGAAAACCACGTCGATTTACTTCGCGGAACTCCGGGTCTGGCACATGCGGCATCACTATTCGCCGCAGCGGGGCAACTATGGCGTCACCACCACCCTCTGGGATCACGTGTTCGGCACGGCCATCGTCGCCCGAGGCGGCGCGGTTCTGCCATCTTGAACCAAGTGACGAACAATGCCTCCAACCCGATGGGCACCGACGGATTCGAATTCGTCGAGTACGCCGCGCCCGATCCGGAGTCCCTGCGCCGGCTTTTTGAAAGCATGGGGTTGCCCGCCGTCGCACGCCATCGCTCCAAGAATGTGACCCTGCACCGACAGGGCGACATCAATTTCATCATCAATGCCGAAAGCGACAGTTTTGCGCAGCAGTTTGCCCGCGCCCACGGGCCGTGCGCCTGCGCCATGGCGTTTCGCGTCGCCGACGCGCGCTTCGCGTACACGCGGGCGCTCGACCTCGGCGCCAAGCCCGGACCCGTGACGGCCGGCCCGATGGAATTGAACATCCCTTCGATCGTGGGCATCGGCGGCAGTTTGATTTACCTGGTCGATCGCTACGGCGAGCGCACCATCTACGACGTCGATTTCGTTCCAACCGCCGCCGCCGCGGACGCATCCAGGACATCGGGCTTGCTGCGCATCGATCACCTCACGCACAACGTGCGCCGCGGCAACATGAATGTGTGGGCCGGATTCTACGAGAGGCTGTTCAACTTCAAGGAGATCCGCTACTTCTCGATCGAGGGCAAGGAGACCGGGCTGTTCTCGCGCGCCCTCACCTCCCCCTGCGGCAAGATACGCATTCCGATCAACGAGAGTCAGGATGACAAGAGCCAGATCGAGGAGTACCTGAACGAGTACAAAGGCGAGGGCATTCAGCACATTGCGCTCGGCACCGAAGGCATCTACGACACCGTCGATGCGCTGCGCGAACGCGGCGTCGAGTTTCAGGACACGCCGGACACTTATTACGAGGGCATCGATCGCCGCGTCGCCGGTCATGGCGAGTCGGTGCCGGAACTGGAGAAACGTCGCATCTTGATCGACGGCAGCCTCTCCAACGGAATCTTGCTGCAGATCTTTACGAAGAATGCCATCGGCCCCATCTTCTTTGAAATCATTCAACGCAAGGGTAACGACGGCTTCGGCGAGGGAAACTTCCAGGCATTGTTCGAATCCATCGAGTTGGATCAGAAGCGGCGCGGGGTCATCTAGGGGCCTCAAGGTGGGGTGTTGGGCGGTTTCTCACTTGGCCAGGGGGCGCAAGCCCTCCGGGCGGCACGAAAAGGCAGCAGTGCCGCCCGGAGAGCTTCTGCCCCCTGGCGGATGGGAGCCGCCCAACACCACCTGCCGCAGGCCCCTACCCACCCCGTGGCCGCTGTAAACCCCTCGCCCTGCGGAACCCCCGTACCTCG
>Ga0116229_10013095_pt1 | contig 11808 bp, 11 predicted proteins | sample S1TSphgellanicum_3_FD_87313 | JGI IMG/M metagenome (GOLD analysis project Ga0116229, IMG submission 87313) | Host-associated microbial communities from peat moss isolated from Minnesota, USA - S1T2_Fc - Sphagnum magellanicum MG | ecosystem: Host-associated > Plants > Peat moss > Unclassified... | reverse complement strand
TGTGCTGCTACGAGGACCATGTCAACAAGACCGTGCATATCGCACTGGTCAAGGGTGACCTGAACTCGGCCGTGCCGCCCCTGGTGCGAGTCCACATCCACCACACGTTGCGCGATGCGGTAGGCGTGCGCAACGAGACTCTGGGGTGGCCGCTGCGGGCGGCGATGCGCCGCGTGGCGCGCGAGCCTTCCGGCGTGGTGGTGGTCTTGCGCCCGGAGGAGTCGCCACGGGACTTTTTGAACAGCGTGCGATTGCTGGATGCGAAGCCGGTCCCGCATAGCGCGCGCGCAACGGTGGTGCGTACCTACGGCATCGGCGCACAGATTCTCAAGGATCTGGGAATGACCCGCATGCGGGTATTGAGCGCACCGAAGCAGCTGCAAGGCTTGGCGGCGTTCGATCTGGAAGTGACCAGTTACGTGGATGGCGAGGAATGAGCGGATGGTGAAGTGAGCGGATGGCGATGCTCGATGAATGGCGAATATCGATGGATGGCGATGCATGCGCGCCGACCGGCATATACTGACGACCATGCAACCTGAAGGAAACGACCCGTGCCCAATGATCAGCCCAAGGTAATCGAGGCGGAGCTGCTGGCTCGCGATCTGCGTTTCGTGCTGGTAGCGGCGCGCTTCAACGAGTTCGTGGTGGAGCCGTTGGTGCGCGGCGCGCTCGATGCACTTAAACGTCACGGTGTGCTCGAGAAGCAAATCGAGATCGTCCGGGTGCCGGGTGCCTTCGAGATTCCCATCGTGGTGCGCAAGCTCGCGCAGTCGCAGCGCTACGACGCCATCATCACCCTGGGCGCGGTGATCCGCGGCCAGACGCCGCATTTCGATTACGTGGCGGGCGAGTGCGCCGGCGGCATCGCGCGCATCGCACTGGAGTTCGGCGTGCCCGTGGCATTCGGCGTGCTCACCACCGACACCGTGGAACAGGCGCTGGATCGCGCCGGCGGCAAGGCCGGCAATAAAGGCTCGGATTGCGCGCTGGTTGCGATCGAGATGGCCAATCTGCTGCGCCGGCTGGAAACCTAGTGTCCATTCATCGGGCGCGCAATCTGTCGCGGCGCCTCGCGCTGCAGGCGCTCTACCAGCTGCAGATCAATCCGCTTCCCTGGCAGGACATCCAGCGGCAGTTTTCCGCGGATCCCGAAGCGGAGCGCGTGGATAAGGAGTATTTCTGCAATCTATTCGCCGCCATTGCCGTCAATCGCGAAGCGCTCGATGCGCGGCTCGCCATTTTGAGCGAGATTCCGCCCGCCGAGCTGGATCCGGTGGAACACGCCATCCTGTGGCTGGGGCTGCACGAATTGGCGGCATTGCCGGAGCTTCCTTATCGCGTCGCCATCGCCGAAGGCGTACAGCTCGCCAAGCAGTTCGGTGCCACCGACGCCCATAAATTCGTGAACGCGGTATTGGACCGGGCCGCTCGCGAATCCCGGCCGCGCGAGTACGGCCAACCGGCGTGAGCCCGCAATGAACACGCCGTCCGATGTTGGCGAGTTCGAACTGATACGACGCTACTTTCAGCACCATGAGGCGCAGCGCGATGACTCACACGCGCAACGCGGCGTGGTACTCGGAATCGGTGACGATGCTGCGCTGTTGCGCTTGCCGGAAGGTACGGACTTGGTAGCCGCGGTGGATACCTTGGTGGCGGGCCGGCATTTTCTTCCCGGAACCGCGGCGCGCTCCATTGGCTATCGGGCGCTCGCGGTCAACTTGAGCGATTTGGCGGCCATGGGGGCCACGCCGGCTTGGGCGACGCTGGCTTTGACCATTCCGAGCGCGAACGCGCATTGGCTCCAGGAATTCTCCGACGGCGTGTTCGATATCGCACGGCAGCATGGCGTGATTCTGGTCGGCGGCGACACGACGCGCGGACCTTTGACGGTGAGCGTGCAGATACTCGGCAGCGTGCCGCGGGGAGCTGCACTGCGGCGCGGCGGCGCCAAAGCAGGCGACGTGCTGGCCGTGAGCGGTACGCTCGGTGATGCCGGCGCCGGCCTCAAGTTCGCCGCCGCCGCCCCCGGTGCCGTGGATCGCAGCGGTGCACGGGCAGCCGCCGTCGATGCGCTCATTCGGCGATTCGATTATCCGACACCGCGAGTGCAGCTGGGTCTGGCGGCGCGCGGCGTCGCGTCGGCTGCGATGGATATTTCCGATGGACTGGCGGGCGATCTGCCGAAGTTGGCCGCTGCCAGCAACTTGCACGCGCACGTGTACGTCGAGCGCCTGCCGCTGTCGGCGGCACTGTGTACAACGGTGAGTGAGGCGCAGGCGCGCGAGTGGGCGCTCTGTGCCGGCGATGATTACGAGTTGCTGCTTGCAGCGTCGCCGGCGAACTATCCGCAGCTCGATGCCGCCGCGCGGCAATTGAACTTAACGCTGACCATCATTGGTGAATTGAGCAGTGGTTCAGGAGTGAGTTGGTCGGCAGAGGGTGCCGACTACACACCTGCAGCGTCGGGCTTCGACCACTTCGGCCAAGCCTCGACTCAAATCACAGTTTAGGTGCAGCCACCCCAGTATCCTCATCGCCACACATTCCAGGGCGCTCTACAACGCACGGTAACCCTTGAGCTACAGCCGCTCCACAAGCCAGGCCAAATCCCAGAACGCACGCGCATCATTGCCGGAAAAAATCGGCAAGTACGTCATCATCAATGAAGTCGGGCGCGGCAGTACTGGGATCGTGTATCTATCGCACGATCCGTACTATGGCCGGGACGTCGCGATCAAGGTGTACAACATCGACGCCAGCGGCGATGAAAACCGCAAGCGCATCGCGCGCAAGATGTTCCTTTCCGAGGCGCACATGGTCGGCATGCTGCAGCATCCGAACATACTGCCGATCTACGACGCCGGCGAAGAGAACGGCCATTGCTACATCGTGACCGAACACGTACACGGCGCCCGCACGCTGGCGGCGTATTGCCGTCCCGACAATCTATTGCGCATCGACGATGTCGTGGAACTGATCTACAAGGCAGCGCGAGCACTGCACTATGCGCATAGCCGGGGCGTGATCCATCGCGACGTCAAACCCAGCAACATCATGCTGACTCTCGAGAGCGACGTGCGCATCATCGATTTCGGCATCGCCTTGGTGGCCGATTCGGAAATCTCGCGGATCGAGGGCATTGCCGGCAGTCCCTCGTACATGTCGCCCGAACAGGTGCAGTCGATCGAACTGACCAACCGTTCCGACCTGTATTCGCTGGGTGCGGTCATGTACGAATTGCTCACCGGCACCCGGCCCTTCAGGGCGGGCAATCTGCAGAAGCTGCTGCACCAGATCGTGTTCGCGACGCCGCCGCCGATTCACACGCTGCGGCCGGAAATTCCGGAAGAACTCGAGAATGTCACGGCGATGGCGCTGCAGAAGGATCCGGAGAAGCGCTACAAAACCGGGTTGGATTTCGCCGCCGAATTGACGCGCGTGCATCAAAAGCTGCGCGCGCAATACAACCGCATCGATCAGCAGGAGCAGTTCAGCCTGCTGCGCAAGCTGAAATTCTTCCACGAATTCTCGCACAGCGAGATTTGGGAAGTGCTGCGCGCCAGCAGCTGGCAGGACTACGGCGACGCCGAGGAGATCGTCAAGGAAGGCGAGATGGACGACCGTTTCTACATCATCGTGCAGGGGCGGGTCGGCGTGCAGCGGTTGGGCAAGGCGCTTGGGTATTTGGAGAGCGGCGAGTGCTTCGGCGAGACCAGCTATGTTCGCGGTGCGAAGCGTACCGCCACCATCATGGCCGCCGGTCCGGTTACGGTCATGAAGGTCAGCTCGACCCTGCTCGAACAAGTTTCCGCCGAGTGTCAGCTGCGCTTCAACCAGGTGTTTCTGCGCAGCATGATCGGGCGCTTGCAGAGGGCGGAGGAAATGGGCGTCAGCGCCCAAGCCGCAATTCCGGCCTCACCCTAGCAGAGCCTGGAGCGCTACGCGTGCATGTTGCGTCGGCGGCGCTCGATAGCCGCATCGAAGCGCTGCCGCTCGAGTTCATCTGATGGCTGTAGCTGAGGGACCAGCGTCGGTTTTCCTGCTTCATCGAGTGCAACCATCGTGAAGTAACAACTGTTCGTGTGGCGGATGGCCGAAGTCAGCGTGTTCTCCGCCAACACCTTGATCCCCACTTCCATGGAGGTCTTGCCGGTGTAATTGATCGATGCAAGGAAGGTTACGAGTTCTCCGACGTGAATCGGTTGACGAAACAGCACCTGGTCCACCGAAAGCGTGACGACATACTTTCCGGCATATCGGCTCGCGCATGAATATGCGACTTGATCGAGCAACTTTAGAATCGTCCCGCCGTGGACATTGCCGGCGAAATTGGCCAGGTCCGGCGTCATGAGCACTGTCATGGTCAATTCTTTACGAGACATGTGCGTCGCCGTCGTGTTGGCAGATGACCCCGACCGGAGTCTCGCGGCTCAGATCTAAACTGAGGTTTCCTTGTCGTGCTCGATCATGGCGTAAGCCGAATGATTGTGTATCGACTCGAAATTCTCCGATTCGACCACGTAGGCGCGCACGCGCCTGTCCTTGTTGAGCGCCACCGCCACATCGCGAACCGTGTCTTCGACGAACTTTGGATTGTCGTAGGCGCGCTCGGTGACGAACTTCTCGTCCGGGCGCTTCAGAATTCCGTAAACCTCGCAGGACGCTTCGCGCTCGGCGATGTCGATCAATTCCTCGAGCCACATGTGTTCGGTGAGCCGCGCAGTGAGCGTGATGTGCGAACGCTGATTGTGCGCCCCGTAGTCCGAGATATCCTTCGAGCAGGGGCAAAGGCTCGTGGTTGGAACCACCACCTTCAGCCATACCTCGGATTTCCCCTCGCTGTGCTCGCCGAAAATCGTCGCTTGATAGTTCATCAAGCTCTCGACGCCGGAAACAGGCGCCTTTTTCATGACGAAGTACGGAAAGGTCATCTCGATATGCCCGGAAGTGGCGGCCAATCGCTCGGTCATCTCCACCAACATCTTGCCGAAGGATTCAACCGAGATTTCGCGCTCGTGGCGGTTCAGGATCTCGACGAAACGCGACATGTGAGTGCCCTTGAAGTTGTGCGGCAGGTTCACGTACATCTTGAAGTTGGCGACCGTATGCTGCTCGCCGCGCGCCCGATCCTTCACCCGCACGGGATGGTATATGTCCTTGATCCCTACCTTATTGATGGGGATGCGGCGTGAATCGGCTTTGCCTTGCACGTCCTCGACGCTGCTGACGGTTGGCTTCTTGACGGGCACGGCGGCGTTCATAATCCAGTTATCCTGAGGCAACTACAGGCACCGAAATGGTACCGAAAGCGCATTTCTCAAGAATTTTAGACTATTCGTTCCGGTTTGGCTGAAACACGCGGTTCTGTGGGTATGCCGAGACGTGGAATTCGCGTGGCGGGGCCGTGAATGCGGGATTTTGCGTCGCGGGTAGCCGTTCGCCCATAACGTTCAGACTTTACGCTCGATGACGTAAGCGGCGAGCCAAGCCAATACTCGGGCCCGTTCGCCGAGAGTCGCCAGCCGTTCGCATGCACGGGAGTGCAGATCACGGGCGCGAACCTTGGCCGCTTCCAAACCCATGATGCTGGGATAGGTGGGTTTGGCGCGTGCGGCATCCGCGCCGATGGTCTTGCCCAGGACCTCGAAATTGCCTTCGACATCAAGGATGTCGTCTTGAATCTGGAAAGCCAGTCCGATGTCCTGGGCATACCCGTCCAGGGCATCCCATTCGGAGTCGCTGATGGTGGGCGAACAGGCCGCCGCCATGAGCACACTGGCCCGAATAAGCGCGCCGGTCTTGAGCCTGTGCATCGCTTCCAGTTCTTCCAGCTGCAAGTTGCGGCCGACCGCAGACAGGTCGATGGCCTGACCTCCCGCCATGCCTTCCGTGCCGCTGGCATCTGCCAGAATGCGGATCATCTTGATCCGTGCCTCCGAGCTGACGCCTTCGGCGCGGTCGCGGGCCAGCAGTGAAAATGCCAGTACTTGCAGCGCGTCACCGGCCAGGATGGCGGTGGCTTCATCGAATGCACGGTGCGTGGTGGGTTGGCCGCGGCGCAGGTCATCATCATCCATCGCCGGCAGGTCATCATGAACCAGCGAATACGAGTGGATCAGTTCGACGGCGGCCGCGGGTGCATCCAAGGCTGCAGCGGGGATGTTCAGCGCCTCGCCGGTGTAATACACCAACAGCGGCCGCAACCGTTTACCGCCGCCCAGCACGGCGTAGCGTTGAGCCGCATGCAAGCGCTGCGGGATCAGCGTGGCGCTGGGCAGCACGGCATCGAGCACGCCCTGCACGCGCGCTTGATATGCGCGCATCCCCGCCTGCATCGCAGCGGCATCCACGTCGTGCTCAGCCAGCTTTGGTTTCTTCGGGTGAGAAGTCTTCAACCGCAGGTTCACCTGCCTTTTTCAACAAGATCTCCACCTTCTGCTCGGCCTCCTTAAGTGCCGTCTGGCAGGCGCGCGTCAGCAATACGCCGCGCTCGAAGGCCGCCAGAGATTCTTCCAAAGGCAAGTCCCCTTGCTCCAAGCGCTCGACCAACTCCTCGAGGTCGCGCATGGCCATCTCGAAGTCAGGCGCCGCTTCTTTACTTGCTTTTTGCGTGGGCATCCGCAAACGGTACACATGCCTTTACGCCGGGTCAAACCAACCGGGCGGTTGGGCCGTCGGGACAAACCCCAATCGGGCGCCAGTCTCGATGTCGGAACATTATCAAGCCGTGAGATGCGTCACAGCCGAAGGGTCGCGTTGCGGCCGGTTTTGGGTACCATGTTCGTAACTATGTTCATGGGCACCTTCAAATCGACACTGACGCGGGCGCTGATTTGCACCGCCATCTTGGGTGCGGCTGCCTGTAGCCCCCGTAAAATCCCGCCGATGACGGTGTCCGACTACATGGAGGACAGGGTCAAACTAGACGGCGTGATCCTGAAGTGCAACCAAGATCCAGAGAGGGCACGGCTGGATGGCGATTGCTTGAATGCGCGCATCGCGATCGAGCGTCTCGACAGCCAAAACGAGGCGGCACGCGAGGCCAAGCGCGCCGAAGAGTTCGAGCGCAGCCGCGAACAATTGCGCAGCCTACAGGACAAGCAGCGGCAGGAGCAGGAAGCCAAAACCAAGGTGGATGCCTACCATCTACCGCTGGTGCCGGTGGAACCGACTCCGCCTCCCAAAGACCCTCAATCGCCCATCGTCGGTCAGACCAGCCAATAGCCCCACTCTCGAATGGCGTTGCGCGCGGCCGTCAAAGCGCGCGCCGCTCGACGATGAGCGTGGAGGGCGGCTCGCCGCGCGCGTGACGCGACCACGCCACCATGAGAGCGTCCTCCAAATGACGGCAGTACCGATTTGCATCGAAGAAAGCCGCCTGCGTGGTTGCGCGGCGCAGGCGGTCCTTCAATGCCGCGAGTAATTGCGCGTTGCGTGCAAGCTCGATCGCCAGGTGCTCGTAGCCGGCCAGAGTTTCCGCCACGAGTTCGTGCATGTCGCAGGCCTCCAGAATTCCCGTGGCGACCCGCCCGGCAAACGTGGTACCGCGCAGCGTCACGAGCGGCACCGCTACGCCCAAGACTTCCGCCGCGGTGGTATGCGCGTTATAGGGACTGGTGTCGAGGAACACATCGGACAGAGAAAGCCTGGCGAAATGCTCCTCGCGCGTCGCAGCGCGGGGCGCGAAGATCAGCCTGGCGGGGTCGATGCCGCGGCGAGCGGCTTCATTTTCCAAATTGCGCCGCAGGATCGGCACGCCCTCGCGCAGCCACAGCACAGCGTTCGGTACCGCGCCGAGCACTCGCATCCAGGCATCGAACAGCCGCGGAGAAATCTTGTACGGAGCATGGAAGCCGCAGTAGACGAATGCATTCGGCGGCAGCCCGACGGCATCACGCGACGGGACGGCAGCCATTTTCGGCGCGCCGTCGGTGGGCAGAAAAGAATCCGGCAGGTAGATCAGCTGTTCGGCGTAATGCGCGCGGTCCGCGGCGGGCACGACCGCGGCATCGGCGATCATATAGTCGATGTAGTCGGTCGCCAGAGTACCGGGATAGCCCAGCAAGCTGATTTGCAGCGGCGCGGGCCGAAAACTCAACACCCGTGTCCGACCGTCCGAACTGTGGCCGCCGAGGTCGATCGCGATATCGATTCCGAGCTCCGCCATGCGCGCAGCGATTGCACGATCCGACCACCCCAGAACATTGATGAAATGATCGAAACCTCTCTCCAGACGGCGTCTGAGACCCGTGGCGTCGTCCGGACCTGATGAGAAACCGTAAGTCTCGAAGCGCGCGCGATCGTGCGCCTCGAAAACCCCGGCGAGCAATTGGCCGACGGCATTGTCGCGAAGTTCGGATGAAAGATAGGCGATGCGCAGTCTGGCGTGCGCTTGCAGCGGTGGCCGGGCGAGCGGCGGCGCATCCGCCGTGCAACGGTCGGCAACATAGGTTTGCGCGCACATGCGCTGGTCGGACGGCGACTCGCTGTAGGCAAGGAACGCGTGCGGAATATCCGCACGTGCGCCGCGCCGTACGAGATCGCCGATCGTCGCCGTGGTTTGCTCGTAGTCGCTCCAGTCGCAGCACTGAAGCTGCGCATGAAAATGCACGCCCGGCAAATAGTCGATTGCCGGGGAAACGGTCCGCAGTGCCCTCAGTCCCGGCAACGCCTCGTCGAAGCGGCGCATCGCCATCAGAGCCATCACCCGGCCTTGTTCGGCGTCCGCCCTGCCGGGCTGCAACGCGAGCAATCGGCAAAAAGCGTCATGCGCACTCGTAGCACGGCCGTTCTGCAAGCACTCGTAGCCAAGATGGACCAGCATGGGCGCCGCGCCCGACGGGTCGAGTTCAACGGCACGACTCATCGCGGCGATGGCCTCGCCAGGCGCACCGGTGCGTGCCAGCGCAAGACCCCGTCCGGCATGAGCATTGGCCAGGTCCGGCTGCAGCGCCAGAGTTCGTTCGTAGAGGGTCAGTGCCTCGGCAGGGAGGCCGGCGTGGATCAGCAATGCACCGAGTTGCGTGAGCGCCCCCACATCGCGGGGGGCAACTTGAACTGCGCGCTGCGCCGCCACGATCGCGTCATAAAGCTCGGTCACCAAGCGACTCTAGCCCGCAGGGTTGGCGAAGTCACGCGCTGCCCCTGCGCGCGATGTTTTGCCTATATTTTACATAATGTAAATTGTGGAACCACCACAATACGTTGCATTGCGGCGCGAATCGTAGTTAGCTCGGTGCGTACGAAAAAAATTTCAAAGGGATGACACCATGGACATTAGGAAGATTCTGCTCGCCGGCAATTTAGCCGGTGCTCTGTTTGTGTGCGGCGGTTTCGCTGCTGCGCAATCCTTGATTACCCAAAACGTCGATGAGACCAAGCTGGTAACGCTGACGGGCAACACCCGTCCCGCCGCGACTGCGGCGAACGACCGCGGCCCGGTTGCCGGCGATTTACTGCTCGACCACATGTATTTGCAATTGGAGCGCGCACCGGCGGTTCAGGCCTCGATCGACGCATTGGTCGCGCAGCTGCATGATCCAACCTCCGCGCAGTTTCATAACTGGCTCACTGCCGATGAAGTGGCGAACCGCTTCGGTCCGGCCGATCACGATGTCACTTCGATCGTCAATTGGCTCGAGTCGCACGGTTTCACGATCAACACCGTCTACGGCGCCAACGGGGTGATCGATTTTTCCGGAACCGCGGCTGCCGTCAAGCAGGCATTCCACACCGAGATTCACAATCTCATGGTGCAGGGCGTTCCGCACATCGCGAACATGAGCGATCCGCAGATACCCGCGGCGCTGGCGCCGGCGATCCACGGCGTGGTTTCCATGAACGACTTCCGGCCGAAGCCGCTCAACAAGCCGCGGCCGCAGTATTCATATTCCACCTCGAATAATGAGTATTTCGCCTTGGTGCCCGGCGATCTGGCAACCATCTACGACATCAATCCGGTGTTCAATGCCGGCATCACCGGGCGGGGGCAAACCATCGTCGTGGTCGAGGATACCTTGCTCTACAGCACCAAGGATTGGGATGCGTTTCGCCAGACATTCGGGCTGGACAAGAAATTCCCCCACGGCTCGCTGAAACAGGTCCAACCGCAGCCTGCGGGCGGCTCCAAGGGCAGTCCGTCATGCGCGAATCCGGGCGTCAATGGCGACGACGGCGAGGCTGCCCTCGATGTCGAGTGGTCGAGCGCCGCCGCCCCCGACGCGGCGATCGTCCTGGCGGCGTGCAACGACACCAATGTCGCCTTCGGCGGCTATATCGCCATGCAAAATCTGCTCACCGCGCACGGCGCCCCGCCGGGCATTTTTAGCGTCAGTTACGGCGAGTCGGAGACGGACGATGGCGAGTGCTACAACATCTACATCAACCGGCTGTATGAACTCGCGGTGCTGGAAGGCGTTTCCGTGTTTGCCGCAGCGGGCGATTCCGGCGCCGATATCTCGGACGACGGTAACCCTACGGCGACCAGCGGCATCAACGTCAGCGCTTTCGCCTCTACGCCGTATAACGTGGCGGTGGGCGGCACCGACTTCGCGGACGGCTACTTGAACGATTACTCGACTTATTGGAGCCTGACGAACGGGAAGTACTACAACTCGGCGCTATCGTATGTGCCGGAGATACCCTGGAATGACAGTTGCGCCAGCGTCCTGGCAGCCAACTACCTGGGTTATGCGACGACCTATGGCGTGGGCGGGTTCTGCAATTCCTCGATTGGGGCGAATTTTATCGACACCGCCGGAGGTAGCGGCGGCCCCAGCGCGTGCGCGACCGGAAATCCCAAAGTGCCCGGGGTGGTCAGCGGGTCGTGCCAGGGTTACCGCAAGCCTTCCTATCAGTACCTCGTCGGCACGCCGAACGACGGTGTGCGCGATCTACCGGATGTCTCGCTGTTCGCCTCGAACGGATTTTGGGGCCATTACTACGTGTTCTGCTACACCGATCCGACGCCGGGATATTACGGTGCGCCTTGTACGGGGGCGCCCGCGAATTGGTCCGGCGCCGGCGGCACTTCGTTCGCATCGCCCATCATGGCGGCCATTCAAGCGCTGGCAAATCAGGCGTCCGGAAGCGCCTATCAGGGCAATCCCAACTACGTTTACTATTTGCTCGCGGCCAAGCTGTCAGGCAGCAAGGCTATCGCCGCCTGCAATTCGACACTGGGAGGCGCCGTGGGTCCGCAGTGCGTATTTCACGACGTGACCCTCGGCGACAACGATCTTCCTTGCACTCCGTATCTCGACGGCAAGACCAAGGTGGGCACGTTCGATTGCTATCTGCCGAGCGGCACCTACGGTGTGCTGTCGACCTCGGACAAGTCTTATCAGCCGGCGTACGCGACACATTCAGGTTGGGATTTCGCCACCGGACTCGGCAGCGTGAATGCGTTCAATCTGGTCAAGAACTGGCCGGGCTCGGCACTGCGATGAAGTAAGCGTTGCGTTTGCCCATATAGGCGGGCGATGGCCATATAGGCGGGCGGGTTGTGCACCGCCCGCCCTTCTGCTGTCATTGCGGCCGAATGGCCGCAACGCAACCCGATCTGACCGAAGTCATGGCGCTGGCGATACAGCACCATGGCGAGGCGCGGTTCGCTGAGGCGGAGGCCTGCTACGGGCAGATTCTCGCGCTGCGCGCCGATCATGCCGACGCCTTGAACGGTTTGGCCCTGCTCAAGTGGCAACAGGGTCATTTCGATGAAGCGCTGCGTGCCGCAAAGAGTGCCGCGAGCCACGAGCCGAAAGTTTGGCGCTATCACCTGACTCATGGATTGATCGCAAGCGC
>Ga0116229_10013093_pt1 | contig 11809 bp, 5 predicted proteins | sample S1TSphgellanicum_3_FD_87313 | JGI IMG/M metagenome (GOLD analysis project Ga0116229, IMG submission 87313) | Host-associated microbial communities from peat moss isolated from Minnesota, USA - S1T2_Fc - Sphagnum magellanicum MG | ecosystem: Host-associated > Plants > Peat moss > Unclassified... | reverse complement strand
TCAGCAGCAAAAAGAAATGGACTGTCATGAACCCCATCCGGCGCCAAATGAAAAAACGCAACCCATCCAGTGGACAGAACGGCCAACTGGTGCATTGGTGGCTGTTAATTCACTCTGGCCGTCCATCACAACTCAGATGCAAGGAGGCACTCCCTTCCCCCACGCGATGGGTGAAGCAGCACTTACACATGTTGAAAACCCCAATTTGTTTATTTTGGGTTTTGCTTGTAAACATTATAAATATCATGTTCTATGACTAACTCAGGGTCTCTGACACCCAAATTTGGCATATCCCAGGTTGAATATAACCACAAAGAAGAGGACGGGCCTCGCTGAAGAAGTGAAGGTACCAACCAGTGTAGGTGTCAGTTCACCCTGGCCCCCTCCCTAGCTTTAACACTAGTAGACTATGTGCTGGTGACTTTTGGTACAGTCTAACCCCAACCTTGGGCTACAGTTAGTTCTCCACACCTCTACCCAAAGGGCCACAGTGAGCCAACAGTCATGAGTATGTGTGTCATGGGGCCACAGAGGAAACACTTGTTTTGTTGGGTTCTTGGCCCATAGCTAACCACCATGGTTCGCTTACTTCTTGTGCCTACAGTTGGGCTTAACTTTGAGTTACTTTTTCATTACGGAACAATTAAGTAAAGTAAGTCACCCCAAGCGTCCACTTACTTACTGACTGATTAATCAAATCACATTTTGGCCCCATGCCAACCAACTAGTGTTCCATCAACCTTGACCTCCGTACTAACCAATGTTGGGCGGTTCTCACCCTGAATCCCGCCAGTTACCACCGGATCTCATACCTGGGCTGGCAACCAGGCACCTCAATTCTCATTATTAAGTTGAGAACAGAGTATCATGAGAACCTGGTTGGTTCTCTTTGATAATAAGAGTGATATCTGGGTAGGGTAATAGGTCTCTACTTGGTTTTGGTTCTTGGTCTTTTAGCATATTATTAAAAAAAGAGTAAAATCAATTGTTTTTTTTTTTGAAGTTTGGGGGGGGGGGCAGGGCACAAGGTATCCAAGGTCCTATAGCTTTTTAGAAGTTTACTAAGTTTTCTAGAAGCTAGGTGGCTTAGGATGGCTACGATTTTAATTTGAGGCGGTGTTTTTTTTTCTCTTCTCTTCTCCCTCGTTCCATGGAAACATCAACTTCACTAAGATAGGGTACCCAAATCTTTTGGGCTTTTTTCCACTCCTCTTTGGCACCTACGATAGATATTGACATTATTTGGCCTCTTAAAGGTATTGACGTGATAAATCCTTGGGGAATTCTTTTTTTAAATAATTTTATTTTACTTTCATCTAGAGCTACTGTAACTTGAAATTGTCATGTTATATTAGCTAGATCCAAAAAGCAAGTTGATTACGCTTCAATAGATACCAAGCAACTGTCAAATTATCGAAGAAACTTTTTGATTACTTCTTGTAATCATACCATTATTGATGCTCGCAATGAGATGGATGCAACTTACCATTTAAACGAATTGGAACAATAGCATGTTGCAAAAGGAAAGGATAGGGTTGATTAACTTGAGAAAAAAATTCGATCAAGTCATTAAAAGATAGTTGAATGGGTCATTCACGAATGTGAAATGTGGGTAAGATACTAATGAGGGGGTTGATGCTAATAGACTTTTGGATTTTAAACCTTCTTAAAGTTGAAGAAAACTATTTGGACTTGCAAAACATCATGGATTCAATCTTGGGTCCACTATTTTAATTTTTTTTTACACATTGTAACTTACATTAAGTTTTTAGCTTACATTATTAAGCTTTAGTTTTTTTGCAAGTCTTATTTTTTTCTTGTTTGATGCATTGTTCATCATGTTGCTTATTGTTATTCGTTTGCACACATAATCTTGCTCATTGCCTATTCTTATTTGCTCATCCCTTGTTCATGCTACTCATGCCTATTCATCGTCTTTTTGTTCATGTTATTCAACGTCTATTTGTTGATGCTTCAAATACCCACCAACGTTTTTGCTTCTTGGACACTTGTTCATTATTGTTATTGCCCACTTGTTGCTTCTTTTTATGTGATATTTCCCCTTTCTTTCTTGTGTAGGTTCTGGAACAAGGAGGTAGTCCATAATTCATGTTGTAGGTAAGTTTTTATTTATATATTTTTTGTTTTCCTATTTGTATTTACACTTAGTGGTTCAAAAGAGATCAAATCCCAAGGGAAGGATTTTTTGTTTACAATGTCTAAAGAGAAATTAAAGCCCTTGTTGTTTTGGGCTTGGATTTTTGCATTATTGCAAGTGAATTAGTCTTTTGGTTTAGATGTGGTGTACCATTCAAAATATTTCTATGTTATGTGTTGTGAGTGTGGTGACAATGATGGCTATAGGTATTGACATAGGATCACATGACAATTTTTTTGCAATGCTTGATGACCATGTTTGACAAGTAAATTTAAATTATTTCTATAGGGACTAAATTTAAATATATCAACTTGAATATGTGTTTATTCCATTTGCTAAATATCCATAGTCAAGAAAATTGTAAAAGATATGGATTTTCAAAGTTGAACATTATGGGTTGTAATCTTGATAACAATATTTTATATGGACTTTGAAATGGTCAAATCATTTATGATGTTTTGGTTAGGAACTTGATTTTGGTTAAATAACATATTAAGAAAATTAGGTTTGAAAAGTTTTGCATGATGGCATTTGTAAGATTTTACCCCTGGACTTTTAAACAAGCTAAAAAATACAAATTTTTCAAAAGTCCATAAAATATTAGGAAAAAAAGGTTTTTGAAAAGGTTTTCTTATGCACATGTGTTTTAAAAAGGGACTTTAAATGGGCTTTACATTAAATGGGGAAAATGCCCAAGGAACCAATGTAAAACCTTTGTAGTTCACTCTAAACCACAAAAAAAACCCTTGTTTTGGACTAAAAAAATTGTAACTTCTTGTAGGCCATTGGTCCACTCATTCTTGTGCCCACCCACAAGAAAATGTAAGAAACTATTTTCCTTAAACCTAAAAGGAATGGGCATGACTTAAGAAAATGAGGTGTTGGAAGGGTCCATGGGCACCACTAATGAGTGTGTAAGGGTTTAGGGTTCATGGAACCTTCAAACACCCATGACCATAGATTTTTAACCATGCTAAGTTTATAAAAGATCTCTATTGCACACACAAATATGAACATGATAGAAACAATGAATTTTGTTTGGTTTTTATTGCATCCATTTTGGCCATCTAATAGATGCCATCCATTTGTGCACATCCAATTTTTTGATTATAGGTGACAAATGCATCATTCATAGGTTGTCATGTGTTTTGAAATTTTTATTTTCAAATTTAAATATCCCACCTCCAAACTTCAAATAGCATATTTCCTTCATTTCTTGAGCTTTTTGAACTATTCAAAGTGACACAAATATGCCCCAAGAGGCCTACATTTGTTTTATGGACAATGCCAATAAAGGATGCATGTCATGAAATTCATCAAGCTCTAAACCACTAAGTGTTTGCACACAAATTTGGTCACCTTACCCCTTAATAATTTACATACCCATTTTAATTTCTTACAAAACACTTATGTGTTATCACCTACCTAATACCCACTTACATACTACCCATCAGAAAACATCCACAAATATAATTTAATTGTTTATTTTACTTGCTTATTTATGAAAATTTTGAATTTTTACACAATGAAATATACCATACCTATAATTGATAGTCAACATAAAATAAAAATTCCAAAAGCTCATGCCAAAAGTAAAGATAATTTTATTGTTATTTGTTGAAATTGTTGAAATTGTTGAAAGTTAAACTCTCAAATTGTGAATATTTTTTTATTGTCCCAACCATTGTGTTATTATTAGAAATACACAACTTTAGATGTATTTTGCATACTTATTCTTCAATTGTTAAAATTTTAGAAAATTAAACTTGAAATTACAAACTTTTTTTCTAAAATAAATAAATATTTAGCAAAAAAATGTTGATTTAGTTGTAGATACAATATAACAATAGATTTGTATTTCATGGCTATTCTTAGGTTTAAAACCACCTAAATGACTTTACCCACTTACAAAGGACAACTATGGCAATATATGTAACTAGATTTGTTGATGGAGACAAATGTTGATGATGATTTCATATACAACAATGAAGGTCTCACTTAATTTTTGTTGGCTTGTATCAATTGTATTGTTCATGTAGATGTGGTTTTTAATTAAGGGTGTGACATGGAAAAATGGTGTGGAGTTTTTGGCAAATGTGAATGGGGAGTTGAAAAATAGTCTATATAACATTTTTGCTTCAAGAGCTACACAATGACATGTATTGACATGTTCAAATACAATGTGTTTTCTAAGAGTTATGAACCTCCAAAGTTGCAAGATTATAGAATGTGTCTCAATTTGGGAAAATGGTTTTGGGGCATTTCATTAAAATTCCGTTTGAATATAATTCCCATGACATTCTAAATAATATATCATAACGGGAGCATTGAGGTCTTTTTCAAGGCATTTGCATTATGATGAATATTGTGAGTTATGTGAGGCCATGAAGTTGAATTGGCTTGAAATTGCACTAACCATCATCTAAATTGTTCAATTGTGTAGATCTTGAGGTAATCACGGGGGGTTTGACTTGATAAGTCAGTATGAATTAGTAATTTTGTTTCAAAACTTTTGCACCTTTTTTGTTCAATTGTAAAAAACTAAGATACATGTTTTTATTTTTTGCATTTTGTTTCTTGAACCAAGACCAACCCATGTTTTTACCATTGAACCCATTTGATAAACCCAAGGATGCTTCAACTACCACTTTGCTACCAACAAATTATGGATGATGGAGTTACAACAGTTGGTTTCATTAAGGTTCAAGATGCACTTCAATGTTTTAAAGAATATTAAATAAATATTTTTTAAATGAGAAATTTTTGGTCGTGATTATGCTTATTATCACACCTCAAATTTTTAATAGTGGAATTTAGAATGTTATGTGCATTTTTTAGTTCATCATGATTAGGATAAAGGGGAAATTATGTTCATCAATATGCCATTTTTTTCGAGTGGTTTTACATTGTCAACATAAAGTTGCACACCTACATAATTTAAATGTATGCTACAAATATACACCAAACATATAGAAATGGATTTTTCAAGTAACTACATATGACCAATTATGGCATCCTACACTTCCATTTAAAACCATTTTTGTTTATTAATTTCCCTCCAAACATGTTATAAGAATTCAATATATGATACATTAAACAAAAGTATACCTATATCAATCCAAAGATTTTATTAGAAAGCCCTTAACCAAAAAACAGTTGTAGACATTTGAATGACATTTTTTTCAAAAGTCCCTATTCATTTTTTGTTAGATTATTTTTTGGGCAACATGTGTGTTAAAGAAGTGTCTAGGTGGGTGGCTCTTTCAATGGATCAAATTTGTCAAATTTTCACCACATAATCCACACTTGAGTTTTAACCACATTTAACACTAAAAAACTTTTTTTTTTGGAATGGTTTATCCATTGAAAATGATCCACCTTAATTTGCATATTACCAAAAAAAATTACATTAATTTTTTTACCATTGTAGAGTTCATTGATGAGAACATAACTACAAAAGTTACACTTAATTCAAGTTTTTTTTTCAAAATGAAATGGTCTTTTGAAAAATATGGTTTTTTGGCCAAATTCAAGTCCACTTGTAATAAAATTCATGAGATATGAATCAAAACTTTTCAATCTTGCTTTCATTATTACATTTTCTAACTAAAACCAAGTCTTAAAAAAGTTTTGAGGTCCATCATGAAACAAAACCAAAGTACATCCACTTAATTGTTGCTAGCATTATAGACTTTAATTTTCAATTTTTAAAAGTCCATAACTCTTGTAATTTTATGAATTGTCATACCAATCAATAACATTATGTACATACCAAAATCAATAACCTCAAAATGAGTCCCATTTAACAATTCTAATTTGCACAAAACAATGTGACAATTGGAATCGCCCCTAGGTAGCAAAAAAATGGACTATGTTAATTCCAAATTGGTCCAACCTACCTACATCCACCTTGATTCATTTTAGTATCATAAAAGGGAGAAAACACACCAAATTAAACAATGGAAATACCTTATTAAGGTTGGATGTAAATAATAACAAATTCATTAATATAAAATTATTTTACATTGAATGTTTTCAATTAGATGATCATTATAAATAAGCAACAAAAAGATACTAAAGTATACCAATTGGTTCCCAAGGACACTTAGTGTAAAGTTTAGGATCTACGTGCGTCAAATGACCATTTTTAGGGGGGTATTAAATAATTGTCCAACCTAGTTTTTATCACCCTATTATTATCTATTTTTCTAATATATACACTTTAAAACCACCCTATATTAATTATAATCCATTATTTCATATTATTACATATCTTATATTATAATTAAATTTATTTTTGAATAAAATATACCCTATTTAAAAACTAATTTTAACTTATAATTTTTACCCAACTACCAATATATTGCACTTATATTTTTATCCACATATTTTCTACTTTTTTACTAGTGTCCCCCCCCCAAGGAATTGCTCATCCCTACCAACAAGTAAAAATAAATTTCAAATGTTTTGCATTCTAGGCATTTTAGTCATGTTATAAATTTTGGAATGTACTTATCATATTAAATAAACCATATATGGTCAAATTCTTAATGTATGTTATTACTCTCATTAATTAATTAATTTATTGCAAGTTTATTACTCCAATTGATATTGCACATTTTGCAAATCAAACAATTCAAATGATGTGTTACTAGTGTTTGAGCCATTATGCACCTTGATACACAATTTTTGGAATTTGAATTTCTAGATTATGACAATGTGAAGCCCTTCAAAAATATTTTTTTCATAAACTCATATTCGGTGTTTAATACATATTTTTCAATATGATACTACAATGCATTGCACGTGTTTAGTTCATTAATCGTGCCCCAAACCCTTTCAAAATGCAACATGTGAGTGAAATTTTCAAATTCAAATTTTTTGACCTACTTCCAATCTATTTTCTTACAATGTCAACAATTGACAAATTTTGCAAGGTTTTTTAAAAGGTTGATACAACTTTTGAAACTTTCAAAAACTTCAACATATCACAGTTGATGCCATTATATAACTAAAAGGACAATTTCATAAGGCATCACTTTTTAAAAAATCTACTTGTCACAAAAATTTATTTATTTATACTTTTCAAGACTATATTTTTAGTATTCTTTTGCATGCTTTCACCCTAAGATATTTCTTCACTAATGTGCATAAAATTTCAAATTTCACAAGGTTTCAATAGGTTTTTTACTTTATCTTTCACAAGGAATTAAGGTATCACAAGGGTATCACAAGGAATTAATGGACATGCGTAGTCAAAATTATTTTGTTGCAAAATCAAGAATTACCACTAATATCACTTTACATACCTAGAGCTACATCATTGAGATGTTTTTGGACCTCTTTTGGAGCTCTTTCCAATTAGCTATTAAAAATCATCCAATAAAAAAAAATGTTTATTTCAAATCCTACTCCAAACATTTAGAACTTTCAAAAATTATGAATTTGTTTTGAGAACCTTGAAAGTGCTTCTGTTGAAACCTATGCACATCCATTTTGCTGCATTTTCGTTGACCCTTGCCATGTCTTGAAATTGCATTCATCTTGATTTCTTATCAAGCTTTCAACCCAAGAAAAATATTTCCAAATCGTTATTAAGACTCAATTATAACCAAAGTTAAACTTGTTAGGTTGACATTCACTACTACTTAAATGTCCTTAAATGTAAAGCAAATATATTGGTGCTACATGGATCACATTTGCCTAGAATTCTTTGTGTCAAATCTTTTACCATGTTCCCCAATCCTTTTCTTGCTTAATAAATTTCACCCTCTTTTCTTTTTTTTTAAAATGCTAAATCAAACCTACATAAATAAATTATTTAAATGTGTCATGAGCCCCTAATTATTCATAATTTAATATCCAACATTTATTGATCTTGGTTTCAAATACCATTTGCCAATATCAATAAAATTGTTTACACTCAAAAATTGATGGTACCTTATCATTTAATAATTCTCTTATGTTTGTTAGAAATAATTTAAATGAAAGTAATTACATTTTGATACCAATCTTTTGCCGTTATAGTTTATTTCATAATAATGTCCTAAAAAGTGAGTGCATAAATGAACTAAGGTAATAATGTTCTTGTCACTTATGCTCAAGTATTCTATCTTCCAATAAAATATCACAAATTTCTTTTGTCAATTCATGTAATTCAATGAAACACAATTCCATGCAAGTTTTTTGTTGCAAAAGATTTAAACACATATGCTGCATGGTAAAGTGCCAACTGTGGCACTTTAAAGAAGGTAGCAATGGGCTCTCTATTGAAAAGCATGGTAATTTAGGGCATGTCACACCAAGAATAATTATCAAAGGTAGAATTTATGACTAATACTGATTATGGCCTAAGATTAAAATGTGACAAATAGAGAGTTATCTTATGGGTTTTACAAGTTGGGGTCTTTCAGTTGAGGACTGATTTTGGACTCATATATGGATTAGATAGATAACTTGTCTTTTATTTAGTTAGCTTGGGTTAAGAGAACATTTAGACATGAATGATGTCAACTAGCTTGACCTTGTTGTATTGGAAACAAACATGAGTAGGGAGGAAAATGCAAAATAATGTAAGAATTCATTCATGAAAGGATGTACATTCTAAAAGACTGGTATGTAGCATAATTTAATAGCCTCAAATTAATGAATGAAAATCCTAATTGAGCGCCTAAATGGAAAGGATGAGAGCTGAAAGTTGGAGCATTAGGTTCCTAATTATTTTCATGTCATATTTTCTTGCATTAGGACTTGTGTGTGGACTTGGGTGTAATGAAACTGCAGGCACAATAACCATGTTCTAGTTGTAAAAGTGCTCAATGGCTCATGTGGACTTTATGAAAGATCCCTTAATCCAAGGCCTCTATGTGTGCTTGATAAGTGGGCTTTTTGGTGTAGCCCACATAAAGACCAAGGATTAGACATGTGGGACATGTGGGTAATCTTGACGCAAGTCATGAAGGTTTCACGCCTTTGTAAGGTGTGTGTTATGGGACATTGTATTTCATGTGATATACCTTTGTGTTAGGAAAGCATTATTTCAAGAATAACCCTCATGAGTTCCCACCAATATTTTTTTGGGTGACAAAACTTAGCCACTTGGCAACAAAGAACAAGGGGTTGTGACTTGTCGAAAGGATTTTTTGGGGCCCCCAGTTGCCATATATTGAGGGAGAAGGGGAAAAAAAAAGTTGATATCACCATATTTAGACCATAAGTTTTTTCATGGCGCAAATATATGGTGGGGTTTTAGAAAAATGTCACAACCCACTATGAACCAGACACATGTTGCAATTATATAGTGGGGTTTAGGAAATATGTTGCAACCCACTATAAACCCGACACATGTTGCAAATACATAGTTTCTACTTTTCTCCCTGACCTATAGCCAAATTTGGCTATAGTCCTAATGTCACAAGATTGAGAAGAAAAAAAACCCCTGGTGCCCACCGATCCTAGGCTACAGGCCTGCACATCAGTTGTTGTCTATATGAAGGTTACATTCCCCACCCTGATTAGTGAAGTTGCAACAACCTATGCTTGGAATGATTGGTGGGTTAACGGATAAACTGACCCTTGGGTACCTCCACAGGGTGAGCCAGCAGTCACACTGGTACCTTGACCTTCTTGAATGAGGCCTGATAGTGGCATGCATATTGAGCCCAACAAAGGTTAGATTTGGGCCCAGAGACCCTGATTTAGTCTAAGCAAGGGTTTTAGTGGCCAAATTAAGCCCTCAAATTGTTAGTTTTGAACTCAGAGACCCTGACTTAGTGTAAGCATGAGATATTTGTAATACTTGGGAATAATTTAAACGGATTTTGAGATTTTTACCATGGTACCAAAGTGGGTGCTGGTTCACCCCAGGCCCTGTTTAGGTACCAATTTGAACTGTGAGTTTGGTCGTGGGGTGGCACGGGGTTTTAGCCTCCTGGCAGTTTTGACTTGAATCTGACAAGTTTGCTCATACAAAAGGCATGGGACAATAAATCCATTCCAAACCTGGCTGAGAATTAGACCAGTTCTAACTGCTTGCTATATAGCAGCTGACAGCCCGCTCACCGAACCTGACAGCCCCAAAGTTGCTGCCAAATATAAGGCAAACATGAGTCAAACAAGATCCAGTTATCCGGTACCAAATTGACAGAAACTGGCTGAGAACAACACCACCACCCAACGCCCTCCTCTCTCAGTTTTGTGTGCATTTTATAGGCCAAGGGTGTCAATGGCGTTGCAAGCGTTCTCTATTTTGAGACGTGCTGTTGCAGTAGGTGAGGGTTTTTCAAGGCTAGGTGTCCTTTCAGGAGGTCTTTCCCTTTCTTTATTTGATATGCTAGGTCCTCCCCTTTCCTTATTTGATATGCTTCTAGTGACAAGAGGGGGTTCGGGAACTTGATGTTCCCCTTGTGGTTCTCCCTCTTAGGTGGTTCTTTTGTCTTCTGGGACATGGGTCCTTCCCTTTTGTCCCTTGTATTCCCCCTTTTTTGGATGCTTTGGTTTATATATGATTGGCAGGGTTTCATCATCCTAGATAGTAGCAACAGCTGCACCCAACTTGATTCAGCTTAGTAGCCTCTGGGCCAAAGTTGCAGCCAAATATAGGGCCAACAATGCTGTTGCAGACCTAAACCCTAAACCCACAGACACACTCACTGTCAGATTCATCACCAATAGTAGGAAAGCTCATAGAGTAAATCTGGTTGGCCATCAAGCTTCTAAGACAACTAACTCTTTCTACACAACAAATTGTCACAGACCCCTAAATGATTCTCTGTTCTGGAAGCTTTGGAATAAGTGCACATAATTTCTGAAATTGGGTTTATTCAGCATCTGGGAGATTACAATTCAGTCTGGAACACACTAGTACTTGGGAATGACCTTATTAGTGAGCTGCAATAAGTCAGCTGAGCTTCCAGTAGCATGACTTTGTCACTGGGGTTACTCACTTGCTTGATTGTGGGTGGTGGTTGTTTCTGTGCCAAATGCAGCTCCTCCTCCTTTTCCCTTGTTTCTGGGATGCTTAAGTTACGTGGGTCAGTAGTACCCTGGCTCACTACCCCCCTCTTAGTGTGTGGAATGACGTACCTCTTGGAGCTAATTATATGAATCAAAACTCACAGTCCTTTTTTTAAAAAAAAATCTACCAGAGTGAACCAAATGTTTTTTTGGGGGGTGAAATTTCACCTTTTTCAACATCAAAAAGGAGTCCACAAAAATTAGACCCAAAATTAGGGTTTTTTTAAAATGTCATTTTCACTGGAGAGCTCTCACAAGTCACATTAGGGCAAGATCTTGTCATCATGAGGATCTAGGGCAGCCACTTGTTGCACAGGGATTGCCTTGACAACTTGTCCAAATCACCATCAATGGCTTAGGTTAATTGCAAAGTCATTAGATGGTGAACATCTAGCCATTCATTTTGGAGGGTGACACCTTCCTTGGATGCCCTCTTCACCTCATAACTTCAATGCATTTTGGCAATTGGTCATTCTCCATTACTGTCAACTTGGCTCAAGTCATTCACAAGTTACAACCCTTACTTTATGTCACAACAAAATCATCTCATAGGTACCTACCATGTGATCATGGGTGATTGATTCTTGTCTTTGAGTTTTCATTGCTCATTATTTGAGTTATTCTCTCAATGCCCAT
>Ga0116229_10013091_pt1 | contig 11812 bp, 9 predicted proteins | sample S1TSphgellanicum_3_FD_87313 | JGI IMG/M metagenome (GOLD analysis project Ga0116229, IMG submission 87313) | Host-associated microbial communities from peat moss isolated from Minnesota, USA - S1T2_Fc - Sphagnum magellanicum MG | ecosystem: Host-associated > Plants > Peat moss > Unclassified... | reverse complement strand
CCGACCGGGCCCGGCGCTAATCGGAGGGCGGAATTTCCTGTTCCCAGTCTGTGGGCAAAGCTATTGGAGGAAATTAGGTTACGACATTCTAGCGCGGAACGGAGACCCGGGATAGCCGACGTCCAGAACGGGGTGCCGGGCCGGGTCCGGTCCGGACTGTGTGTGACGGAAAGTTATCAGCAGTCACTTTTCGGAAAGTTTTTGCTTCTCCTCCCTGACACACACACACCTGTGCCTTAGGCACGGGGCACACACTAGTCTGAAAGAAGGTACACAAAGAGTGTTCTGCAATTTTCTTTGACAAATGCAAGAGAGACATGCCTTTCTAAGCAAACCCTCAAGTGCACAGGTTCATCTGGTTGGGCCCAAGTTCGGACCATTGGCCCCTGTGAAGAATTGAGTTGCAAAATCTAAGTGTTAGGCTGAGTTCGACTTTCAGTTTAATAGAATTCATGCTTCATATAAGTGCAAGGAGTAAGAGTTTGAAAAAGGGGGTTGAGGAGATGTCTTCATCACATTTTTAAGTCCTCAAAATAGGCAAGACTACAATTAGGTTATTAGACAAGAATTGGTAATCTTGACCAACTAAGCCTTGAACTAATTGAGAAGTTTGAAATGAGTTTAGTCTCACTCCTTTAAAGGCCAAGGTTAACCCAAGTCTCAGGAAATTCACAAGACAAGGTGAATGCCAAAACTCACCCAATGTGTGGCTTGCCATGTGCAGGTAGTTTATGTGTTTTAACAAGGAACGTGATCGGACGCATGAACACAAAGGCACTAATGCGAATTCAGGTGTGAGAGAGACATGTGCATGTGCACACACACGCACACACATGCATACCAACACAAGCAATTTGCAATTTCCTATTGATTTACCTATTGCAGTGCAATACAATGAGAAAGATCCATTTATCAATGGCAATTGAGAAAACAGAATGCTGGCACAAACAAATCTCTATGCATCAGGAACAGGACACTTCGCTCAAAGCAATGGAATTCATCTGCCAGATATTTCTGCACGAGTATCAATCATTTGAGCATGGTGTCCACAAGCTACTACATGCATCTGCACCTCAACATTCACTTTAATCCAAGTGTGACCCAGGCACACCTGTTTCATTTCTCTGTCATTGATCACTTGCAATTTTCCAGGAGCAACATATATGTTTGAAAGCAGCCAGCAACTTGTCACATTTCCAGTGTCCACTCTGAGAGCTTGCTTTTGCAATGCATTGTCCCATCTCCATATCACCATCAATTGTGCAACCACCGGCAAAGCCATCCACACATAATAACTTCATTCACAGGACATCATGTTAACTCTACACAAGCACTTACACAAGTAAAGACCAGTGAAACCTGAAGCAGACATACATGCAAACATCCAACATACACAAACAGAAGTGCCCTGATGCATTCCCATATGGGGGAAAAGAGAAGAGTGCATTTTCTTACCATATGTAGCTAGTAAAGCTCCCAGATCAAAATCATCAACCCATCATGACAGGATGTGTGTGCTCTCACCTGCCAGGTGATAACTGCACCCTGTCGGATGACTCCTGTCCACTCCATGTCATTACCAGTTAAATGCCTGAAAGTGCTGGGCCTGAACCATTGCATCATCTGCTTCTCTAAACCCCCATCTCAAATTCATTGTCTTCCCCAGGGTCATCTGTAGCTTGCCAAAAAAATGCTCAAATGACATTGTCTTCTTCCTAATCTACAATTCCTGCATTTGACAGATTGATTCTCTGCTAGTTCCAAGACCAGTCAAAGCATTCTCATGCCCGACAGCAAAACCCTGGTTTCTACCTGCTGCCCCTCTTTCAAGCCACCCGCAGGGTCATAAAAAACTGCCCATAAGTTACGAGGTTCAAAGACTGCCATTCAGTCTTCAGGCTGCAAGTGACTGGACAGGGAATCCCTTATCTCCCCATATCTCTCCTTCCACTTATCCACCATGGGGTTCATGAGCTCAGTCAAACATCCATCTTTGCGTGCATTAACATGAGCTGAGCAGCCTCAGCCTCTAGTTGATGCTATATGTACAAGTGCTGAATGCTCTGGAACCTCAAAATTCAAGTTGAAGCGCTCTAAAATCTACAATCTATCTCCAGATTTATATACCACTGTTTTGGCAACACCTAAAATGCCAGTTTCAGAAATTGCAGGGCAATCTTGCACAAGTAGCCTTGCCAGCTTGTTTGAGCCAAGCAGAGGGGCAAAGCCTGCATCTGTGATCCCTAGACACTGACATAAATGTAGTTCACACAAGTGCGATTTGGCTACAAAGACCATGCCTAAATCGCTTACTTCCTGGCACCGTGCCAACTGCAGTATTTCTAGTGATTCAGATGCACATAGCACCTACATCACACCCAAAAATTTAAATGCATGAGACAATCCAGCAATCCTAAGAAATCTTTGTTGTTGAAGCTCATCTTAGAAGTTGCAGCAAACTGGGTTCCCATAACAGACACCAAAGAAATAGACCTAAGGCAGAAACAAAAGAAGTTACCTGCATGCATGAGTCACTGAAGGAATAGGGGGCATCCAGAGTCAATCTGCGTAATAGGGGGCACCATTGAACCATGGCACTGACTCCTACCCCTGAAAATGATGCAAAGGAAGGGAAATCTCCATCTACACTGCAAATAGCAACTTCTTCCAGCTGCAAACAGTGTTCTGCTATGCTTTTTAGACTAGTGTCAGTCAGCTTGGCAGCCTCTCTTTGTCTTGCTGACATAGTATAGTTTGATGGGACCCGCAATGATAAATACTTCAACTGAGTGCATCTCAAAGCTATCAATGCCATGTCTTCATCACGAACTCCAATGCATGTGTCCAGGTGAAGCCGCACAAGAGCTTCAGAATGCATTAGCACCTGCACCATCACACTCCAGAAGACTCCAAATGGCAACAGAAAGCTACACAGTAATCATCTGCAAATGAGAATGTGAAGAGAGGCACAATTTGCTGTAGACAGCCTTATGTGGTTACTCTGTGATGGAAGCAAAGTAAGAATTTTAAGCCTGTGCAGAAACATAAATACATTGAACTTCTAAGCATTCATGCAATGCCAAGCTCAATTTTGTTTATACCTGAGCCAAGCCCTGGCTAGGGTTTGATAAACAGTTTTTCAGGCTAAGCACTCTGAGCTTCTTGCAGATAGGTTCATGTTGCTGACTGACACTGTCCTTGGCAACAAAAACTTCTGTGTAACGTTGAGTTGGATCCACCTCAAAATGGAATTCTTGCAATCCCCTCCAGCCATTCCCAAGCTTTCCGAGATCAGCCTCTCCTATTCCTTTACAGTGCTTGATGGACAGATGCTCCAACCTACCTTTCCTCCCTAACAATTCCAGCCACTCCATGCTCTTCACTTGCATGCAGCGTGTCAACTTCAGTGTGGTAATCCTCTGGCATCCAGACACCAGAGAGAGGAGACCTCGTCCTTTTGCAGACACAAAACAGAAGGTTGCAAAGACACAGTGTAACAGTTTCCCCAAAAATAATACAGGAAGATAACCTAGATTAACATTTGACAAATCTTGCAGCATAATGTTTCCATGTGGATTGCAACACAAAGTAGCTTTCTGTCAGCCACAAGATCCCATTGCAAAAGTATGCTGACTCTCAAACATGTATCACTAGTACCTGGCATCAATCCAAAGCTTAGCCTAATCATGATTGCATTGGGGAATGTTGTAGATCCAAACCCACTGCGGGTGCCATAGAAAATACACATCATGGTCAGCTGCAATAGGGGTGAAGTGTGGAAATCTAGGGCATTCTAAATCCTTCAGGAACGATGTAGTAACTACATCAGGCTTAACAGGAGAGGACAAGTTTGCCACCTCCAAAAAGGAGGCAGAAGCTGAAAGAGTGAAAGAATCAAATGCAATGGTTAATTAGCTTCTTCACGTAGATGCCCAGTGCTCATGGCCTAGAATCTCCATGGCGTAGTTGCATGGTCAGAGTTAGATGATGATAAAAGTCTAGAAGGAAGTAGGTATCATGGTGTTCACTTCATACCTGTGATTCCTGGGATGAAATTGAGATGCAAAACTTCAAGGTTTGCGCCCAAATTGGCCAATTTTGCAAATCCTGGATCTCTTATGAAGCCACAGAAGTTAAGCGACAACTTGGTGAGAGAAGTGCACTCGGTTGCCAAGATAAAGAGGCCTTCATCGCCGATCTGCTCGCCGTCCGACGACAGCCAGCCGGAGTAAGCAATTTCTACGCTGGATAGATGCGAGAATCGTTTACAAAGAGACAGAAGAGCCTGATGTGCAGGGTGCAATCCGCATCCAACTTTCAAGTGACTACGGTGGATCCGATCCATTTCATAGAAACGCCTACAAACTACGGAAAACGAGTTCCTATCCTTAACGGTTTCTACACGCGCAAGCACAGCCAACAAGACCTCATCCGGAAGAAGAAACATCCAACTATCTTCTTCTCCTATCTCTTCTTCCTCAACGTCACGTACAGCCGCGGCCATCAAGGCATGCTCTTCTACCTCAGACTGCTGCAGAATGGAAACTCCTCCTCCTCCTCCTCCTCCTCCTACCTGCAACTGCTGAACATCCTCGAAGGCGGCAGCAATGGAAAAACTCTCCTCGTTCTCAGGCTGCTGCAGAATGGAATTTCCCACCTGTTGTTCTTCTTCTTCTTCGTCTTGTTCTCCCTCCTGGTCGAAAACATTCGGCGCAGAAATGGAGGATTCTGCTGCCTCCGCATCTTCTACAGTACTCTTGGCCTCCTCCTCGTCCTCTTCTCCCTCGTCTCCAGCAACAACAACGCAAGCTTTCGACATGGTTTTCCTCTTGAGAAGAAAAAAAGCAAAACAAAACAAAACAAGGCAAAGCAATGCAAACCTCTTCTCTCTCTGTCACAGAACCACACCAAGCAAAGCATGATAAATAATAATATTATTATTATTATTTATTTATAGGTGTAAAATGCATGAGGGCATGTAATCATCAATACCATCATCCATGACATTTGCATTGATTTATTTCATTTTTTAAAAGTATTACTTGAGCTTTTTGTTGCCATGCAAATCAATTGATTAATTGATGAGAAAACTGAATTGATTTTGTGGAAATTAAGTTTTATTTCAAAATAAAATCCAAATGAATTGATTTTGTGAAAATTAAATTTTATTTCAAAATAGAATTCGAACATCGTGCTCTTCCATTAATCTTTTTTTAAAGAAAAAAAATTAAGGCACATGCAAAGTGTGTTTGGTTGACTCTATGAATTTTTTTTTTAAATTCTTTTTTTAAAATTTTTTTCATGTGCAATGCAGAAATTCTAATGATAATATTGAATGACATTGCATGCAACTTGACTGAACTGAATTGAATTGAATTGAATTGAATTGAATTTAAATGTAATTGAATTGGATTAAAATTTAATTGATTGAATTTCGATTCAACTAAATTCAATTCAATAATTGAATTAAAATTTAATTCAATAAAAATGAGATGCAAAATTAGTGGAGAAAATATTGAAAATCTACTCATTTATATGATGTTTGGGTGCAAATGGGATAACATAAGCCACATCTATCTGCTTAGGGAATTATTTTTGGAAGAATGTTTTTTTAAATATGTATTTTTATTCTTATTCTTATTCTTTTTAAAAAATTAAATATTATTGTGTCAAGTTTATGTAAAATATTTCAAGATATATGTAATTTTGTTTAAATGAAATTCATTTATAAATGTTTTTAGTGTTTAAAAACATCCATTACAATGTTTAATAAGTGTTTTTGAAAAGCTTTAAATACATTGGATATTTTTAGGTTAGTTCACATGTTTCAATGATATATTATGTACCTTACTATATATATCAAAAAATTATATTTTCAACACCAAATTAAATTACTATTTATAAACATAAAAAATTAAACACACATTACACTTGTTATGGCTTTTATTAGTATGATTGCACCTATTTGAAAAAAATAATTAAAAAAAACACATTTCCATGCCTTTTTATTTAAGAATGAGATAAATATACTTCAATTTGAAATTGTCTGAACGACGACTACAACTTGTGAAATCTAAAGTTGTCATACCTAAATCAATCCCAATAAATCATCGTCATTGAAATTATTATATATAAACCATTTTAAATATATATTACAACTTAAATAACTTAAAATATGTTCACACTTGTTAATACATTTAGTGGTAACACCACAAATAATGTCTATACATGTGGCATGAAATAGGTGTAAAACACTCAAGGGCAAGTAATCATCAATGCCATGATATATTTTTATTATTTTTATTCATTTTATAATTGTAATTACACTTTAGATGACATAATTTATAACATACATAACAATTCACATAACTTAAAGCACATTCACACTTTTGGATATATTTATTAGTAATGCCATGAATAAACTACATGTGACATGAAATGTAGGTGTAAAATATATGAAGGCAATGCCATCATATTTTGATATGCTAGAATTGTGGATCTATGGCTAAATCCATGACTATGTTTGAAATCATAGTGCCATTAGTGATTACCTTATTTTGTAGTCAATTTGAATTTGTCACATTTACCATTTAATCATCCTCATGGACACTAATCACAACTTGCCACAAGTCAATTGGAAACATGTTGAGTGAAAATGAATGTATAAAATTAATTTGTGTTTTTTACATAACCATAAGAAAAACCATCCATGAAGGCATGGTATATTATGAATTTGGCTTAGGCTTGGGGTAGGCACCAAAATATTCTCTTGGCTTGGAGTCTCGAGTTATGTCCTAAGTTGGGCCCCATGTCATCTTGTCCAAGACCCCAAGTAGCCAAGGGTCATTTTGTGTGACCTCAAGCCACCATGTCCTAGATTGTAAGTTGTTATGCCCTAATCCTAGGTAGCCAAGGAATATTCTATCTTAGGCCATGTGCCACCATGTCTTAAATTTCAAACCATATTGGCCTTTGGGTAACCTAAGGTCCATTCCATTTTGTCATGTGGGCCCAAACCACTATGTTATGGCCCTTTGGTAACCGATGATTATTTGTTATAGGCCTTAAGCCACCCTATCTTGGGCCCAAAGCAACCTAAGGTTCCTTTATCACAACCTTTCGTGGGCCTAGGCATCCTAGGGTTAACTATTGTCATGGGCCCAAGGCCACACAATTTCAACCACCAAGCCATTTCTTGTCATGGGTCTCAATCTATTGGTTATCATGGGGCTCAAGCAATTTCGGCCTTGAGCCACTTGTCTTGGGCCCCAAGTTGCTTGTCTTGGTTGTCATGGGCCTTATGTTATCCATATCTAAAAACTACAATGACAAATGTGACTGTGTACTACCAAGGTCTTTTTTTTTTAGCTACAAAAGATATTTTCCTTGATATATTTTTGTTGCTACTATTGTTGTTTCTCTACGAAGCTCTTGCATGTCATGTTTAGTTACAACAACAACAATAATACCAAGAGCATCCACAAAGTCATGCTCATAACTACATTGTCACCGCTCTTGTGGTGAAGAAGCTTGTGAGGAAACTTGCGTTGTAGGAGGAGGAAAACGAGATCTAATGATGTTTTGGGAGCTCATTATTGCATCCAGTTTTACTTGAAGGATATGTAACCTTTTTTGTTCTATTGTAAAGTAAGTTGATTATTTCATTTTCAACTATCCAAGGTATGATCTACTCATTTACCATTCAAAGTTCATTTTCCCTCAATTGTGATCATTAGACGTGTGTACAAGGTCATATGACAAACTATTGTGTCAATTAGTCTTGTTCTTTAATCACCTTTCATTTATAAAACACTTGATTATGTGATTCAAAAAAAATTTGAAAATCCATGTACTACTTTATCATATAAGGTTTAAAGGTTATCAAGAAGTGAATTTTGATAATATAAGTCTAATGTAATTTGCAAAAACAATTTTTGTCAAAAAAAAGTTTCTAATTACTATCACACCTAACATGGTAAACATGAAATGAAAAATTTCAATGCTTTGTTGACCACCTAAGTTCTTGGTGCAATTTTCAGTACATATTTTTATTTTGCAAGTGTTGCATCTATTTAGCTCAATACCCATTTTCACTCACATCAATAAAATACACCTTACTTTCATCAATCAAACATAAAAAATGGTATGATAATCTTGAGCTTATTATTCATCATCTGAACAATTTTCTTACTTGAAACAAATTTAATGTGAAGTGCAACCAACAAGTGCACACTACAAATCTCCTTCCCAAAAGAAGAAAACAAAAGCTATTGCACTAGGTTTTAATTGTTTTGAGGTTTGGACAAAAATGATGACCACAAAATTATTTTTGAATTGCCACGAATTGGTAACATCTACCAAAACCCCTAACCACTACTAGCAAGGTACATGTGGAAATGTTATAAGGTTGAATCCTTATTTTTAAATTTAATTTTTTGACCTCATAATTTTGAATTTCATGATTTATGCATTCCAATTTCCTATGACTAATTTGCACCAATAGGTGTAAAGCTTGCCTTCAAACATTATAATCTTGTATTGGTTGTAATTCATCCATGTAAACACCCCTCTCCATGGCCAAGTGACAATACCAAGACAAATAATAATGTAAAACATAACAATCAAGCACATGGGGTTGGGAATCTCTTCCTACAACATAAGCTTTGTCATGAAGATAAATAAGTTCTTTTGTCAATTTTGCTCTAGATGTAGGAAGCTTTGGTGTAGATTCATGAGATCAATGTCTATAAGGAATTCCAAATGATTATTAGCTTGTTTAAAATTGCTAAACAAGTAGCAAATGCCATAGATAGAAGCCACATGTGTATAGAAACAATATGTAATGCACAAATGAAAAGTTCACAAGTCTAATCATTGCCATAAGATGATGCACTTTACAACTCCAATTTGCATAAAAACAACAAATGTCAACATTGGGATTGCTTCACTAATTCTGTTAAAAGAAACCCAAGTATTTACTTGAACTTGAAATTTTACAAAATAGTTCCATCCTACATGTGGCAAAAGGTATTTCAAATAAGCACTACCACATTCCAATCCCTTTTGCAGTTGTAGATTTTACTGAAGTAACATTGTGCCATCCTTAGGATCAACTTCCTCAATTAGGTTAGCTTGATACCATTTTTTTTTATAGCAAACCATAATCCTCACATCCTTCACTCTTATTGTACTTCCATTTGCTTGCACAAAATGAACACAAGAAAAAAACATCATTGGTATGTTCATCAAAACTCCTTGTTTTCTTTGCTTTGAACTTAAACTACAACAATTTCCAACAATATTAAAATTGGAAATACACTTTATACTTTGAAATGGGCTAGCAAACACAAACGCTTTTATTACCTTCGTAATCACTACTTTGCAAGATAATCCACTGGCCATCCCAATTCTCATCAAAGTTCTCATAAAATACATGTGAAAAACCAAAATAGAACACCTCAAAAGTAAAGAAGATTGCCCAAATGTATAGCCTATGACAACCATCAATCAAACCTAACTTAATGTTAACACCTTCTACCAACCACAACTAATGGCAAAGATGGAAAGGATTTTTTAAAAACTTGTGTTGTGAGTCTAGGAAAGAGGGCCTAGGGGTGGATTTTTAATATCTAAAAAAATAAGGTTGTTACTTCCTTTTCTCCAAAAAGCCCAAAAATCACATGTGATGGAGTAAATTTTCTAAGAATACATTCTATAGGTATAGCAAAAATGCATAATGCCCAAGGAATGAAAAGTTTTGGAAAAACACGCATGCCCTAAGTGGAGTTTAGAAGTATTCACTTTCATAACCTTGTCACTCCCACGGTGTTATCTAGCAGAAAAACAATGCAACTTTTCAAATATATATGCATTTAGGCCAATATGGATAATTGTGAACACTTTTGACATGTTACTTGGCCTCAAGTTCTTAATAAAACAATGATTTTTCAAAGGGCAAAGATTTCTTGTTAAAATTGTTTAAGCCAAGAAGTTGGAACCAAATTTTCATTGTTTCATTATTTTTCTTTGTTATCATTAAAGAGAGGCAAAATAACATAAAGATGGGACAAAGATGGAAATTGACAAAATGAAGAAGAGAAGAAAATAAGGGAGAAACCAAATAAGGTTTTCTAGGGACCAAATATTTTAATTATATTTTATTTTAGCATAGAATTTCATTTATTGTGAGTTGTGTACATGAGGCCTAGGACAACCAAGACAAGTGGCTTAGGGGTTAAGACGGCTTAAACTTTAAGAATTCAATGGTTGGAGACCCATGACAAGAAGTAACTTGGGGGCTAAGACAATGTGATATTGTGCCCATGACAACAATTAACCCTAAAGGATGCTTGGACTTAAAAAAGGGTGGTTCAAGGATCATGATAAAAGGACGTTAGGTTGTTTGGGGCCGAAGACAAAGTGGCCCAAAGCTTATGAAAAATAATTGTTGGTTATTGAAGGACCAGCACATGGCGGTTTGGGCCCACATGACAAAATGGAATGGACCTTAGGTTACCCAAGGGCCAAAATAGGACATTTCTGGAGATAGCAAAAATAAGGCACTTTTCAAAAGCAAGCTTGGAGGGGCCAACCTCTTTGGTTTTCTTGTTGGATTGATTGAAAAAACATGAGGAAGTAAAAATTTCAAATAAGGATAAACCCTTGCCACCAAAAGAAAGGGTATGATGATTTTTGGGATGGAAATCATTTTGAATACAAATGCAACAAGATTTGTTGGAATTTTCACGTAGCAGAAAGAAGGTTATTACAAGTGTTATTTCTAAATCTAAATCCTTCTAGGCATCAAACTTTGTTATTGTAGTTCTATGGACCTCAAGGGATCAGACCTTTCTTGATTTCCTCTCAAGGAACCAATGGTTGTTTAATGAGTGTGGTAGCTCATACTTCAACAATAGAAATCCCACAAATGCAACCCCAATATCATTACATGGTTTCTCTTAGAAGCTGAACAAAGATGAAGAACGGAACAAGTGGATGTGATCTACACTTCATAATATCCTCTTATTCCAAAATCCCTGGAGCTCCCACTATTTTGTAGGTGCTTTCTTTTTAGAATGACCACATTACACATTCACATTAAGACCCCCAAACTATCAAAGATGATGTTGCCACAACAACCACTCTTGAAATCCTAGACTCATTCATCATTTCTTTTTGCTTTGGTCCTTAAAATGCAAATGTTAGACCTCCTAATTCCTTCTTGACGCTTTTGGCACATTGGAAAATTAGGTGCTAGGTTCAAGAAAAAATAATCCAAAGGGACTTTCATCCTAAATTGAATACAATCCAATCCAAACAAATGCCACACTTCCTAACAAACAAAATCAGAACTTAACTTTTCCCACTTTCCAAAAGAAAAAATTGCCTCATTTTCCTATGTTCAACCAACTTCATATATTTACCCCTTGTCCACCTCCCTCCATTCTCTTGAAAGCCCAGCACTAATCGTCTCTTTCAATCGGTCATGACGCACATTCCCCATAAAGTTTTTTCAATTAAGCAACGAAGGTCCCGCTCCACCATTGAAACTAGCTCACTTAAGCCACTCCACAATAACCTGCAAAACAACAAACAAAGCCAAAAATAGAAAAATAACTAATTGAGTTTTTGGTGTCCTTGAAGCACAATAGCTTCAACATTAGTTGCCACACAATTGAATTAGGGTTCATGGCTTCATTCATCCATAGAAAATGTTGGATATTGTTTTTAGGTCACACCCCCATTGGGTTTAAACTTTTGTTGTTTTGTATTTAAAACCTTATGATCTTTTTCATTTGTTTCATTTTTTATT
>Ga0116229_10013087_pt1 | contig 11814 bp, 8 predicted proteins | sample S1TSphgellanicum_3_FD_87313 | JGI IMG/M metagenome (GOLD analysis project Ga0116229, IMG submission 87313) | Host-associated microbial communities from peat moss isolated from Minnesota, USA - S1T2_Fc - Sphagnum magellanicum MG | ecosystem: Host-associated > Plants > Peat moss > Unclassified... | reverse complement strand
GATTTGCAAATATCATTTATTGTCATTAAAGTTTAAGGCCTTAAATATATATATAAAGTGATACCCAATATCAAGGCCCTAAATATTGCTCACTCAAAGACAACAAGTAGGCTTTTGCAATGGGGTTTACCTCTATCTATATATTTCATAAACTTGTTTTTGCATCATCTTGGTGGCTAGAGGCTTGGTTGGGGTGATGGGTGTGCAAGGAGGTACTTGCTTAAATTCAATCATTGATTGTCCATCCAAATTGGTGCATTTGTGGGTGCTGGTTCACTCTGCCCAATAGCACCATAGTTTGTCCCATGTCCTTTACCCAAAAGTGTGGTGAGCTTGTATTGTACAAAGCTAAAATGGAAGGAGCCCCACTTCAAACATTATTGGGTTGGTAGTCTATTTGACAAGCCTTAAAAATAGTGCCAATCAAAGTGACCCATTGAAAAAAAAAAATGAAAAAAAACCTTGAGCTTTGGGACGCACTCACAATTAATGAATATAAATTGTGTATTATCTACCTCTAGATTAGCCCCCTAACCCTAGGCCCTTATCATTGAAAATCACCATTGAAAGTCTATTATTACCTCGGCCGGTTTTCATCTTGAGAATCAGCCTTTGAAATTGAGCCAATGGAAACAAGAGATGTGGATGAACAATGGTTTTTGTTTATTCAAAATACATTTCAATGGAAGTCTATGGCAACTTGTAATTTGTTGCATGCTTGAGGTTAGTCAAAAAGGAATCCTTTTGTTTGCAATTGAATAGGGATGTATTTTGAATTATGGGTTTAAAATAGGCAAAGGACTTTTTTTAATAAAAACCAACTAATGAATTATCCCTAACAAGGAAGTATGTTCCAAGTAGTTTTTTTTTTTTTTCGATCTTGACACGTAACCACACTGGCTATCATCCACAAGAGGAATTAGCCAAATTTGGCTACATGCTAGAGCAGAAAGTAAAAAAAAATTAAGAGTTTTCCTATATTTTGGTGACTTGTTAGAACCCATTGTCTAAATATGGCAATTTCAGAATTTTTTTTCCTTTCAAAATCTGGCACCTTTGGTGCCATTTTAGCACTTTTAGTTTTTAAATTTTTCCTAATAGTAGGGCCCAAGTGACCCAACACTCTCACAAATGCACCAACTTGTCTTGAACCCATTTTGGATTTCATTTGGATGAACCCCATCCAATCACCATCCATCCATCCAAACTGGTGCATTTGTAAGAGTGTTGCTTCACTCTGGCCATGCAGTAGTGATATGGAGTCTTAACATGGGTTTGTTGGGCCTTGCCTATGAAGCTTGGCAAGGATATTGTGTTTAGATTCATTATAGAGTATATAGTAGCTTAAAGGATTTTGTCCCCTACTAGGTAATAATAATAATAATAATAATAGGTCTATATTTTATATGTGGATTTTTGAAAGATGATATTTTGGCTAACTCGTGTTGAAACTTGAGAGTAGTTCTAATAGAATTATAATATGTTGAAGGATTTTGGGTTTCTTTTAGAAACGATTTTTTTGAAGAAGATTCGGTATATTTTGGCATGGTGAGATAGGTATTTGAGTTTTCCATAATTCTTCTTTTGCCTTAAGATACTTGATCAAGGCCAAATCATGAAATGACCTCAATGAGACCATTATTTGATACCAGAGTGTGTGTGTGTGTGTGTGGACACATCCAGGAGAGATTCAGGTTGCATATTCTTGTAACTTATTCATAGAACTTGTTGCTCTTTCCACTCCTCTCAGATGCAACTCACTTGTCATGTCTATTTGCATGGCAAATAGTTTTGACAAACTTGATTCTTGGGACAGAAGAAGAACACTGCACCAATTATTAGTAGCAAAAGATGGGTGGGTCCTCAAAAGACATCATTAGAAATATTCAGATACTCAACATATTATATATATATGTCCACTTCTCTTCCTCACCTTTGCACCCTCCCCCCATTGACTTAACTTCTTTTCATGGTACCTGGGAAATTGTGGAGCTCGCAACTAACTCATTGTGAAAACCCATGTGTGTGAATTATGAGCACAAACAACATTGGAATTTGGTGTTACCCACCGCAAGCTCTTTCTTTGTCTATTTTATTATTATTGTGGTTTTCCCAAGGTGAAAAAAGAATGACTCCAAAAATTGGCATCTCCAAATGTCCAGACTAAAAATTGTATTGGGAATGGGCTCTTTGTAAAACACGATGTTTTGGAATCTCCTCTATTATGCACATACTACTAGCCTTTTGCTGGTTAATATGAACATTCTGATTATCAATTGCAGAGATAATGCAAAATCAAACTCTTAATGTCATGGGTACTTCAGATACTCTCACCATCCATCAGCTTGAGCGGCCTCCCAGGGATCGTAGGGAGTTTACAAAAGCAATGGCAGACAATCGTCACAGTTTCAAACCTTACAAGTCTGAATGAGAAGACTAAATACACATTTGCACTTTTGGAAATCACTTTCACAGCAATAAGCGTTTGACGTTCACATGTAATTATTTGAGCTCGCAAATAGAATCAACAAGATCATGTCAAAAAGATTTGTTGATTGGTGCAAAATTGGTCATCACATGTTCAATAGAGGACAAAAGAAAATAGTAGAACTGAGCAACTTTACCAAAGCATCATCAAATATGGGGATTCTCCATGAGCTCAAGATGCATATATATATATATATAATAGTAGACCCTTTTTTGGCTCAAGTGGGATCGATGATCCTCCACAGTATGGGAGGGTTAATGTGTAGTCACAAAACAAAACAAACAAACACTTATCTTAATATATATATATAAATACTTCAAGCCTAGAGGAGTTAGTAACACGTGTCTACAAGTTTGGTAGAGGGTGGAATAGAAAGTTGCTATCCACGGACAAAAAATCTTGCCAACCATGAACATGAAAATGCAATAATACTTGATGAGTGTGTCTACTCGCACATTTGAGCTGCAATCAGAACTAGCCATGCACAAATTATTATACATCAGATGAAATGCACGGGGTTGAATCACAAGCATCTCAAACAACCAAATCAGAGCAATCTGTCTGGCAGGAGACCCATGCCATGAATTCAGGTGTTTGTTGGTGCACAAGATTCAACATTAAAGGGTGTGCCCCATTTCCATTTGCAAAAGCTTTTGATGCATGTTCTCCATACTATGTTTTCCCCAATTATTGGACCTTCTTCTTTTGCTGACTCTTTTCATCCTTAAACACCTGATACATGAAAAAGGTTTTTTTTCTCAAATTTTAAATTGGTGGAGCAAGCAGATTTTTTTTTTAAAATTTCCCCTTTTTTGAGCAATGTGGAGTGCGAAGGTTTTCTTTTTCAGTTTTTTGATGGAGCTAGCCAAAGTGGCAATCATCCACATGAGGAATTCATCAAATTTGGCAACAGGCCATAGAGGAAAATTTAAGAATCTTACTATATTTTGGCAAATCTGTTGAAACCTAGTGTCTAAATATGGCAATTTCAGAAGTTTTTTTCCCCCAAATCTGACAAGTTTTTTCACAAAAAAGCGTTTTGTGTGAGTGAATCACACTGGATTTTGTTTCGGCAACAAAGTGACAAAACTTTGACAAAGATGGCAATGCTGGCAGAGTGTGGTTAAGAAGGAAAAGAGTAAGGGAGGAGATGTACATATATATATACTATTTTGCAAGCACCCATTTCTGATACTGTGGTCGGTAGGCATCACCACTTGAATTCAACCACTTTGTGCACGATCAATGTGAGAAACAATATGTACTTTCAATGAATTATTTGGAGTAAGATCATAGAACCGTATGAGCATCACCAAGATACAAATTGAGAATACCAAATGTTTGTGAGAAAGCTATGATCCAGAACTCTAAGGAGTTCAAAGGGCAACATTAGACAGACACCCACCCACCCACCCACCTACTAGAACTTCCAAGGAATCCAGTTCTCCAATGAGCCTTCTGCATGTGTGGGAGTGACATATTTGATGCAAGGGGGAGCTTGAACACACACAACAAAATGGTTTAAACTTTAAATAAAACCAATGTTGTACTAGTATACGGGTGTTCAATCTGTGTCGTGAATGGTATGTGCAATGTTGTCCAAAAAAAACCAGACCAGGCTGGTCCTTTGCACCAAGATATGGTATGTGTTTTTCTGATACCTGTTCATTAGCATAACTCTTCTGTTATGAGTTGTAACACCCGGATATACACATCAACCTAAACCCTAAAAAATTTCAGTTTCTCCTTAGTACATGGTATGAAGCTTGCACGACATGATTCTTTTGTAAACTTCAATTTTTTCAATTTCTCCTTAGTCTGGTATGAAGCTTGCACAACATGAGTTTTTTGTAAACCCTAAATTTTTCAATTTCTCCTTAGATATGAAGCTTGCACAGCATGATTTTTTCTGTAAACCCCAATTTTTTCAATTTCTCCTTAGTATATGATATGAAGCTTAGAACCTCCTCTCTGCTTTCATTGGCTTTGTTGCTCTTTCCAGGGTACCAATATCAACCTAGTCCTTCCTTTAACTCAACCAGACTCACTACCATTTGAACTCCTTTCCCCTCCTGGTCAGGCTAGTGAAACAGTACCTACCTCATGCTCCTTTACAGCTAGTCAATTAATCTTAGACAACCAATGGAGCTCATTGAGGACATAGTCATTGAGGACACATTCAATTGCCTGATGGACCATCATCAGCCATTGGATTGGGTTTAATTAGATGCAAAAATAAAATAAAAATTTGCTCTTGACATGTAAGCACATGACAAAGCAACAAATTGAAGAAATGGCACCACTTGACACATCCTAGGTTGATCTAGGCTAACATAGACTATTTAGCTTAATCTAAGTGGCCTAGCTAGACCTAACTTAGGTTGCCTAGGCTAAAAAGTGAATTAGGAGCTTAGGTGGCTTAACTTAGAGATCTTGGTTTCAAATAAGGACATAAACTACCTAGCCTAGACTAGGGTTAGATAGGTTGAAAGAATAAGGATTTGATTCTCTCACTTTCACATTGAGGGGCAAAGTCCTTACAATTGTATCATCGTTTTTTTTGCACTAAGAAATGTAATCACATTTTAATAAACATTTTTTTGATTTACATAAATCACCTACTCAATCTATCCTAGGTTACCTAGCCTACATCAGGATCATTGAAAAGTTGATTAGGGTATATAAGACTTGCTAAAGCTACCTAGGCTACCTAGGGATCTAATTAGGGGTTGCATAGGCTACCCAAGGGCTACATAGGGGTTACCTAAGGATTGAGTAGGGCTATCTAGGTTACCTAGGTTACGCATGGGGTTGCCAAAGGTTTGTTTAAGGTACCTACATTATCTAGGGGCTACCTAGGGTAAGAGGGTACCTAAGGGCTATGTAAAAGCTTCCTTGGCTACCTAGGGGTTACTTAAAGGTTATTTAGGGGTAGGCTAGGGGTTCTTTAAAGGCTAGGTAAATTAATTAGATTGCTTAGGGTTTATTAAAAGACTACATAAATTAACTAACTAGTCTATTAAAGGTTTATCTAAAGCTTATGTAAATTACCTAGGCTACTTATGGACCTACTTAGGGTTTGTGTAGGTTACTTAAGCTATTTAAGAATTATCATGGTTACCTAACTAAGGGCTATCTAAATTATTTAAGGTTTATGTAAGCCTTCCTAAGGACTATCTAAGTCTAATATGCTTATGTAGGAGTTTCCTAAAATACTTAAAGGTTTATTTTTGCATTACCTAGGGGCTACTTGGGCTATTTAACCTACCTAAGTTAGGCTTACCTAACTAGCCTTTTAAACCTAGCTAATTAATTTATATATATCCTAATTTAGCTATTTAACTAACTAACATACATATAAATATCTAGGTTAACTACCTAATCATGTATTTAGTTAATTTCGAACTTTTGAATTAGAATTAACAATCGACCATTTGGAAGTTGGAATATTAAAGAAAAACTTTCACTTGGGGGCCACCAAATTATGCACCAATAAATATTGATAAAATTTTGTCTCACTAGATGATCCAACAAGTAGATGTTGACAATGTTTTGTCTCAAACTTGATCGCAATCACTAGGTTAAAAAAAGTCTAGAATTGATAGTTTAGTCTAAAATTAATTAAATACATGCTCCTACTTATGTAAGTTAATTACAGTTCTTTCAAAATGATTATTAGTCATGTAATTATAAAATCATAGTCATGTAGGATTTTACTTATATATTCATGACCAAAGCCACATATGACTATCTCATACAATTACATGACTAGGTTTGGACACTAGCTAGAAAATGTCATGGTCATGTGTTGGTGTAGTGAATCAAAAACCCACAAAGTTGAACACATTTTTGCATATAGTGCAAGCAATAAAAACATTTAACATATTGAAGTTCAAAATTTTCAATTTTGTTATTTGTGTTGGATGGTTAATGTGTTTCATGTTAAATTTGAATTTTAGATTGGATAGCTTTATATTTATGGGAAAAAAAACTTGCAACATACTTGTAGTAACCAATTATTGCATATAAACTCGTATATCATTTCCAAAAATACTTATTCATTCCAATATATATATAATAGTGTAATTTGTTCATAATAATAATAATAATAATAATTTACTTATGACATTTTGGTACTTAAATGTTTTGGACATGCAATACTTGTGTTAATTTAGTACTATTACAACACTAATTTAAAACTTTTGTAGTAGATTATGTTACAATAATCATGATATGGTTATGTTGGTTATAAAATGTTTATCCATTGGATAGTTACAAGTCTAATATGTGTCCTCTTTAATTTTTTACAAAAGTGAAACATAATTTTTAGAATTAAAAAATTTATTTTTAAATGGTGCATTGCCATCAAATGAGGTTTTTGAAACAAGCTTTATAATTTGATGAGTTTACATTTACACAAATAAATAAACATGAAGCAATTACATTCATGATTTTCATAGATTATTTTATTTTTAAAGCCCAAGTCAACTAAATGTGATTAATTTTTAAATATATATATGAATTTTAAATTGCACTACTTTTGAAACAATATGTATTTCCAATTTTTACAAATATTGTGTGCACCATAACTTGGAAACACCTTATAATGTCATGGCACCTTTTTTTTAGAGAAAACTTGTCTTTTTGAACAAATTTTTCAATCCTTACGTGTTTATCACAATTTCCAATTGCCAATCATATGAATCAAATTCAATTTTAAAGTACAACTAAAATTGGAAATGTGCCACCAAATGAAAAGTGACAATTCAAAGGTTTTAGCATTTAAAGATTCAAGAACTTCATGGGATGAAAAATGGAAGGGCGCATTGTTGATTAATGGTTTCCATCAAAGCAATAGTTGACCCGTAAGGGTCTTTTGAGGTTTTTACAAAATGTATACCAAATAGATATGATATTTGCTTGATTTCTGATCAATTTCAAATGTGTGAGGTTAATTATGAATAACCTACCTTTGGACCATTGTTGATAACTAAGTTTTTTTTGAATAATTTGTCAAAAATAGTATAACCCAATTTTGTTTAACTTTGTTATAAATATTTTGCCTTGAGATTAAATGAAAGACCTTCAAGTATGAATTAACATTTTGTGGATCAAATTTTGGCCTAACATTTCATATGCCCATAGTTGTTAATGCAATCCATACAAGAGTACTATCACAATTCTTTTTCCCCTAGTTTGCCTTTTGCCCCATTTTTTTCCCCATTGGCATTTCTAAACATGTTTTGGGTCCATGTGGTATTCGTTTTGGGCATGTTAAGGGTTGTTAAGGAGTATGCAACATGCTACAAAACCCTTGGCACATGCTACTTAACATGTTACATGCCTCTTGGTAACATAGGAAGTTATGGGTGCAAAATATGACACAATGAAAAAATATAGGGAAAAAAGGTAGAAGGGAAAAAAATTGCAATAATATTCTTATATTGATTACATTAAGAACTATGGGAATATGTAATGTTAAGGCCAAGGTTACATCAAATGTTCTTTTGGTGGGTACCAACTTATTCAGAAAGGATTTGAAAAATTTAATGATTACTTTGAAGGATGAAATCTAAGAATCCATGGCTTCCCAAATTAATGTTTTAGTGTTAATTGGTACACATGGTCATGGAAGGGGTATCAATGCATCTTTAATCAGAGGTTGCATATTTGTCTACAATAATATTGTAACATTGTCGAAAAATATTTGCAACAAACACACACTCCAATTTACTAGAATTTTTGGTTTTTCAAATGGTCCAAATTGACATATTGGTCTTTCTTGACTAGTGAACATGTACATTTTTACTAGAGCTTAGGGGCAACTTGATTGAAATTACCTATTTGACTATTTGTCAATTTGAACATTTAGTCAAATTAAACAATAAATTTGACCATCTTGGTCAAAATGGCCAACATGACATTTAATCAAGTTGGACAAAAACAAATGACATGTTTGGTCAAAATGGCCGATGGGGTTTTAGTCAAATTTAAAACATTTAATCAAGATGGTCAATGTTATTATAGTTAAATGGGGCATCCTACCTACCTATCTACCATGTTCTACAACATACCTACCTACGTACATTGTAATATTGTACTGATGTGTCGAAATAAACATGTGAAATAAAAAACTTGACAATTGTTGAACACCTTTTGATGGTGTGGTCCATTGGTTCAAGATGTGGTTTATCATTGGGGAAGTTAAAGGTTCAATTTCTAATACTCGTAACCTACATACATGCTTAAGGGGTTAAAGTAGGTAGGCTAAGCTAGGCTAGGTCACCACCTACCTACCTACATTTTTATGATGTGCTTACAAATTATTTTTTAAATAAATTATTTAAATCATATGACCAATTAAATGGTTCTTACTCTACTAGTCAAAAAAACCACCTCAATCACACTAGACATGTTAAAATTAACTTGTCCAAAATGACATGGTGGTTTTTTTTACCCCTATCCAAATTTTTTACCAAAATTCCCTATTTGAAAAACCAAGAATTTTATTAGTGAATTGATATTACAAAAACATTGCAAACACTTTGAAAAATTAGACCAAACTTTGTAATTTAGAGCATGATGTTGACCTTTAAATATTGTTCTACATATGTCATCAATCAACAAATTAAAAGTTTTCAAATTAAAAGATAAGAACTGTTTGTTTTAGTTAGTCAGAATTGAGTCAAAAGAAGAATTAAAACTTGATTTTTTTCTTTAAAGAATTGGGCCCAAAACTAGGTTTTCAATTTTATTTAGGTGTCAAACTAAAACTAAAATCGAAACCAATTTCTTCAATAAAAAATATTTTTGAAAAAAATTGATTAGAATTGGGGGTTAATTGGAAAATAATTTTTGATTTTGGTCCATGCATTACTACAAAACATGTCCCCATTCCATCACACAATCCACTTGAATGGGGACAATTTTGTAATAGTGGTGTAACATAAAAATGGAAGTGCAAATAAACCTAAATTCTAACCTTATGATCTTAAATTAACTTTTATTCAATTCATAGCTTCAATTTTTTGGTAAAAAATTCTTACACATTTGCTCATTATCAAAAGGAACTTTAATCACAAATTATCCTTGTTTTATGCACATTAGTTCCATGGATTACATGGCCAATGAACAAATTTGTTATCTTCAACAAGAAATTTAGAGCAACCACAAAACATGTTTATTTTGCATACCTAGATGGACAAAATTTCTTCAAACTTCCTTTCTTGAGCTATCCTTGTTTTACTTAAACATCAATATGATAACATTATGTTCTTCACAACCCAAAATTTCCTATTAGATCCTCTCAAGAAGTTTTTAAAAAATTCATTCACTCACTTATAACCACTAAAAATGTCCCTATTTGCTTAATCACAAAAGTGAAACAAATCCTTTCTTAAAGTTTCCAAACTTGGGTTTCACTTCCCCACAAATTTTTTTATTAAAATCCCTTCCCCATATCCCAACTTTGAAAGATTGATGTCATTCAAACAAGTTCATTAGTCTTCTATAGTCTTTCCTTGTCTCCACATTAAAATTGATACTTTATTCATGTTTCTGAACTCGGACTAGCTATTAAATAAACTCTAAAATGTAAAGGAAGAAAACTAGAGTGGGAAAGTAACTAGTCCAAGAACATAGATTGTGGGCATTCTTCCCATACAATCTTACACAACTTTTAGAAAACATGATTGCAATTTCAACCACTACTACATTTCTACATGTTTCTTTTTTGAAAACATAATTCCAAAACAAAATAAAGTCTGAAAATTATTTATTTGTTGATCTATTGTTCTCCCCTTTATCATGGGCTCTACATCTGAACATACTCACTAGCATTCTTTCATTGAACCACCATTGCCAAAGCTCTTCAAAAGTTTCAAAACAAAAATAGTTGAAGTCCATCACCTAAACATAATTCCACATGTTTGACACCACACACCGACCATCACCATTAACCTATAGCAAAAATCACACAAACACACCCCATGTCCCATGTTCAAATGTTCCATGTCCAAGTTTCATACATGTTCATACATGCCCCCTGCCCATGCCATGTGTGGAAATGTCCCATGTTCAAGTTTCATACATGTTCATACATATCCCATGCCCATGCCCCATGTCCAAGTTTCATACATGCTCATACATGTCCCTGTTCATGCGCCATGTCCAAATGTTCCATGTGCCATGTAAGTTTCATAAATGTTCATACATGTCCCATGCCCCATGTTCAAGTTTCATACATGTTCATACATGTCCCATGTTCATGCCCCATATCCAAATAATATTAAAATTCTTGGTTTTTCAAATGATTCAAATTGACTAACTAGTTTTTTTTTTTACTAATGGACTTGTCCATTTTGACTAAAGGCCTACAACATTTATTTTTTGACCAATCAACTTGACTAGAAAGACTTATTTGACTAATACATTTAGTCAAGTTGAACAACCTTGATCAAAATGGTCATTGGGTTTTAGTCAAATGCAACATCTAATCAAATTGAACATAAAATATAAACATTATTAGTCAAGATGACTAATATTCTTTAGTCAAATGGGACATTTTATGCCTATTACATACCTACCTCTTACTTCCCACGTACAATTTTATAATTTACTTATCTACCAACCCACCCACCCACCTACCTAAATTTAATACCTACCTGCCAACCCATCCACCTACTTACATATTACCTACCTATTGACATAACCACTTCCTTAGATGTCCTACCAACTTACCTACCTATCCACCCATTAACAACCTACCTACATATTAACTATTTACCTACCCACCCACCCACCTTTTTATCTATTTACCCACCCAACTATTTTCTACAACCTACCTATCTATATAACTCATAGTCTTGTAATGATGTGTCAAAATAAGCATGTGAAATAAAAAACTTAATAAAAATTGAAGACTTGTTGATGGTGTGATCCATTGGTTAAGGACTCGATTTATCATTAGGAATGTCAAAGGTTGAATTTTTAATACTTATAACCTATGTACATGTTTATAGGGCCAGACTAAATAAATGAAATAAGTATACTAGGTTAGGTTAAAGTAGGATAGGCTATGGTAGAATAAGCTACCACCTACATACTCACCTTTTTACAACCTACCTACTTATCACTCTTTTTTTTATAATAATATAAAAAATAAATTATTTAAATATAGACAAAAAATTGACTATTTAAATGGTCCATTGTTCACTAATCAAAATGACCAATCAAATGATCTCTGCCAATCAAAAAAAATCACCCCAATCACAACAAACATGTCCAAAATGATGGAATGATTTTTTTTACACTTGTACAAATTGAAT
>Ga0116229_10013086_pt1 | contig 11814 bp, 4 predicted proteins | sample S1TSphgellanicum_3_FD_87313 | JGI IMG/M metagenome (GOLD analysis project Ga0116229, IMG submission 87313) | Host-associated microbial communities from peat moss isolated from Minnesota, USA - S1T2_Fc - Sphagnum magellanicum MG | ecosystem: Host-associated > Plants > Peat moss > Unclassified... | reverse complement strand
GAAGTAGCACTAATACATAAGCCCACAAAATGTAGCTCAAACAAAAGTTGCATAATCTACAGAAAAACAAGATGAACATCAATGACTATTCTACAAAGGTGAAAAACCTTGCAGATGCTCTTGCATTTATAGGAGCCCCTGTAAATGATGAAGATCTAGTGGCCGTGACCTTGAATGAACTTGGAAAAGACTATAGTCAATTTCATACTTCAATTATAGTTCAAAAAACATTTCCCGATTTCCAAGACTTAATAACACTACTTATAAGTGAAGAGATAAAAATTGTTAGTACTTCATCTAATGGAGGATCACAAGAAAGTGATTTCTACTCAAATACCAATAGAGGTAGAAGTAGAGGTGGTAAAACCTCATTTTGAGGTCGACACGGAAGTTTGCATGGTGGATATCATCAACATGAAGGTCAAGCTCATGGAGGTGGACAAGGAAACTTTGGAGGAAAAAGAAATCGAGGAAGTCGTGGAGGTTGTGGTGGAAATCAACAAGGTCAACAACCAAATAACGATTCAAATTGCTACTACTGCAGGAAACATGGGCACATGGCGAATAACTATTATCAAAGGGAACATGATGCACGAAATGGAAAGTTGCACCAAGGGAATTATGCATCAACTAGCAATCAAGGTGATGAATAACTATTTGTGATGCAGCACATGGAAAATTCAATGATAGGAGGTGTATCAGACAACAATGTTTGGTATGTGGATTTTGGAGCTTCAAACCACATGACTAGTCATGGAGAATGGTTTAGAAATGCAAAGGATTTGAAGACACCAAGGTTTGTGGAAATTGGTGATGACACTATACATCCCATCACACAGATTGGCAAGGTGCCATTGTCCATGTAAGATGGGCAAACAAAGTACTTGAAAGATGTATTTCATGTTCCAACCATAACAAAAAATTTGATCTTCGTAGACCAGATGGTGGAACAAGGTTTACAAGTGACATTCAACCCAAATGGATGTTTTGTGGAAGATATGAAGAACCAAGGCAAGTTGATTGCAAAAGGAGAAATGAATGGACAAATGTTCACCTTGGATGTGAACATGCATGAGGTGAATTCCATGTTATTCACATATGGAAAAAGAACTGGAGACATTGGAATCTGGCACAAGCGGGTTGGCCATGTTAATCTCCAACATTTTAAGCTAATGGAGAAATAGAATCTTGTTAAAGGCCTTCCCGAATTTGCAATAGAAAAGGTGATGTCAGAAGTTTGTGAAGCATGCCAATTGGGGACGCAAGCTAGGCATCCATTCCCAACATAAACAACTCATGTAAGTTCCAAACCTTTGGAAATGATCCACTTAGATGCGTGGACCACGAAGATGGAATCCATTAGAGGATGCAAGTACTATGTGAGTTTCATTGATGACCACTGTGAGGAATTATTGCACACCTTCAACATGAAGATATGCACTCACAAAACCCGCTTGGAAGCGAAACTACTATGTAGTTGTAGTCTAACAAGTACGTTGGTCTATGTAATGCAATGAAGTTCACTAAGAATCTAATGCGTTGTGTCCACTTGGAAGATACAAAGACATTGTGGGAGAATCATAACTCACCATGATGGAATGTGAAGGGGCATTATGTTGATGTTCATTCAATGTCACATTTGATGGTTGAACCCCTTTTGTTCCATTTGTCATAACATCTACATATAACCTTTTAATCTAACATGCATTGAATTTTTGAAAAGCTAATATAAAAAGGAGCCATGTTATAAAATTTCATAAGTTTTTTTTTTTTTTTTTTGATCAAGAATTAAACCTTGGGACTAAAAATCATTTTGCTTAGATTGAGGAAAAAATAGACAATTTCAACCCCCTCTACTTCTGGCAAGTGTAGCTCCCTTACAGCAAACCCGATGATGCTGAAATTTGGAGAGAACCTTCTACACCTTTTAAACAAAAATTGTTTTAAGTTTGACACAAATCCAATGGTGGATTTGGGAGGAACAACTATTTGAAATAAAACTCCAGAAGCTTTGTCATGGAAATCTTTCTATGAACTCCACTACAAACACCCTTTACTTCCGGCAACCGTAGCTCCCTTACAATACACCCAATGATGCTGAAATTTGGAGAGAACCTTCTACATCTCTTAAAGTTTAACACAAATCCAACGATGGATTTGGGAGGAACAACTATTTGAAATAAAACTCCAAAGGCTTTGTCATGGAAATCCTTCCATGCTTATTTCTTGCACACATCTTTTGCATGAACAACACCTTTCCACACATAAGAACTAATCTTTTCCTCACACATTCATTCTCTTCCTTTCCCTTTCCCCAACACAAGATACTATTCTCTCCTTTGGTAAGCCTCCATATGTGACCTTTCTTTGAGCTTGTTCCCCTTGTCTAATGAAAGTTTCGAAATCTTCCCTTCCAATCAATGGCCTTCTCATCTTTCAAGAGCCAATGAGAATTGAGAATGATTTTCCCTCCAATTGAATTTAGGATGAAAATTATTGGGCCCAATGAGACAAAAAATATTCCATCCTCCAATCAAATAGGATGACAATCCTCATAACTAATGGGATTGGAGGGCTCATCCTTCCCCTTATTTTGGATATCTTGATGAAGTTCTTGAGCTTGATCCTTATCCTTTCTATCTGTTGGCCTTCACATCCTACTTTTTCATCCTAATTATTTCAAGTAACTAACTATTAGGACAATTTATCGGTAGTAACAAGTAAACATCCTGGAGTCCTTACTTGACTAAATCAATTCAATGGTTGAAGTAACATCCCCACATACCATTTACTCTTTTGATATCCCCTACTTATTTTTTCTCCCATGCACTAATTAACTATGTAGTACATAGTAAATTGGAATTAAAATTTGCATCACCAAAAACCTTCACACACTTTTAGATCCACTATTGAAATTAAGGTTCGATGAATCCATTAGATCTAGGATGTTCGAATTTTCATAAGGTTCCACCGTCACTCCCACACCTTATGCCTACCCTAATTTGTTAAATAAAAGAACCTTGACCCCTTTTGAACGCAAGTATCACATTGTTTCTGCTACCCTCTTGGTTTTTGTTGATGCAGGTGAGAATTGCATATGCTAGAACGACTCCAAATGGCAAAACGATTACATTTGTCTCAACAACCACAACATCATGTATATGATTTTTAATTATCATTTATTGCTTTGATTTGAAATTTCTATTGACTATTTATCTCAACAATCATTATGGATTTGTTCAACATCGTTCAAATTCAATCATAATTTATTAAAAATTTTCATAAATAAAAATTTCCTTATGTGATATCATACTTTGAACAAATATTCATCTTCACACGTCTATTATGTTAGATTCAATGTAAAGAATAGAATTTTGGTTTCTCGTTCAATTTCCAATTTGTCGTTTTTTTCTATTATCATACATGTCTCATAATTTTAGGGCCAAACCTATCATTTAACAATTAGCTAATTATTTTAAGACTTTGTTCTTCAATTTTTGTGGAACCCAAGCCCACTTACCTAGAGTTGCATAAAGTTGTCATTGAAGATTCATGAATTTTGTGGATAGCAAATCCCCAAGTGTTAGCAAGTCGTCTATTGACAAATTGTTCAATAAGCTTGTGAAAAAATGTTCTGGAATTGATTTCTTTAAACTCGCACGTGTTTTGAAGAAGTCCATTGCATGTGTAAATATTGCAAAATTGTAATCCTCCATACACTAGGAGAAAAAAGGCATTTTTTAACCAATTGGTTTTCGATTACATGTCCTCCTCAACTTTGTTTCGATTACACAATAATATTTATTTAAAAAAATTCCATGTGGATGGGATGGCATCTCAAATGAGTTGACGTGTTGACTAGTTTGGTAAGTGTAGGACATTGACCATTAATAGGTGTTGACCGTCAAAATATTTAAATATATATATATAACCCAGTTGAAGAGTAATTGAGGATTCCACTTTGCCATGACATTATGCAAAATCAAGTCAATTGCTTGACTATTTTAGTGGACCTTGTTTTTGAATGGATGAAAGAAGGATATTGATGGATGAAATATTGCATGCATTTTCAACTATACCTCAACTTCAATTATCATTACCTACACCCTACCCACATATTATCTACCCACCTACCTACTTATCATTACTTACACCCTAGGGACATGTTACCTACTTACTATTGTAACTTATACTTATATATTACGTACCTACCTTCCTAGGTACCTATAAACTATTGACCTACATAACATAACTTACACCCTACTTTAAATTACATATGTTATAATCTAATTCTATTTAACTTATTATTTATCACCTACCTATAACACCCTAGGTAGCTAATGAAACATGTAAGCATGTAGGCTACCTAAGTAGCTAGGTTGGATAACTAATGAGGCTAAATTTAAATGGGGTGGCAAGGGAAGGTAAGTTATGATTACCTACCTACTTATTGTCTACCTAGATGTAATAGGAGGTCCCTAAGCAAGTAACAAGTAGATATGTTAGGTCAAATGTAGGTACGTAGGTTACTTAAACTAATTAAGTATAAGTAGATAGGTATTAAGTAACTAGGTAACTAGGCAAGGTTTTTAGGTAGGTACCTACTTGATTTTTATTTAATCATGGTGTCATGACTCACAACCTACCTATACTTAATCTATTACTACTTACGTAGGTCTACATAGGCTTTAAGTTAAGTAAGGAAACTAATTAAACCTAAGCTAGGATAGTTAACTAGGTTAAACAAGCTACTTTAACTTAGCAAGGGTTCAATTTTGTGGTATAAAATAATTGGTATATAATTTTATGGCATTTTTCATATTCATTAAAATTCCATAAAATGCCACAAAATTAGAATTATACCATTTATAATTTAAAAAATTATATTATAAATTTTCATTCATTTATAAATGATTCCATTTATGCCATTATATGTCATATAATATATATAATGCCATAATTAATTATGAATGGATGGTATGACATTTAACAGTGGTGGCAATGTGTTGGCAGGAAATTCAAAATTTGAATTATAGTTAAAAACTACTTGAAACAATGTCAACTTGCATAGTTGAAAGTTAGTTAACATCCCAACTATAATCACATACTTCATCCATCCACGGATGAAGGGGCTGCTTTTATATAACATTGTAATTCACTTTGAATCTTTTTTGTGTTCTAGTTTTATTTTTCTTCCTCTTTTACAATTTGTTTTGTTTTATTTTGCTTTTCTTTAGGCCCAACTTGTGTTTAGAAGTTTAAATCATGTAGTTTAATATCAATTCATGGATTTTTTCAAGTGAGTGCATCATGCCTTTTGCATGCGAGGAATTTCAAGTTTTCATTTTGAGGTTATTGTTAAGTTATTTTCTCTTTTATTTTTATCATGTTCAAGCTCTTTTTTCTTCTTTTCATTGCAATTTTTTTTTAAAATTATTATGCACATGAAGGTTATATGGTGTCAAACCAAGTGAACATGAATAACATGGGGAGACAAGCTTATGGAGTTTGGAAGCCACCGCCACACATGCCTCTTACAATTGCAGGTGCTTAAAAACATTTTTCCTTTTTTTTGTTCATTTTCTCTTTACCAAGATATTTCTTCTTTTATTTCTCCACCATGTTACCTTTATTTAAATTCTTTTTTAGCTAGGTTTTGTTTTGAACTCTAGTTGATTTTTTTTTCAACTAGGTTTTTCTTTGAACTTTCATCAAGATAATTGGGTCGGTTTTAGTACACTTAAGCGCTTAAGGCAATCTAGATCCAAGGGGAGGGCTCTTTTGTTTCTAGTGTCCAAGAAAATGTTGAACCCCTCATCTTGGCATATCTAAAGCACTAAAAATCATCAAAGACAGATTATAAATGAAAAAGTTATGGCCCCCAAAATAAGGGGGGTCAAGAACTCAAAATATCAAACCACAACCAGTTCTTGAACGCCCAAAAACTTCTTTTTTGTTGCTCTATTGTTATTATAGTTCAAAGATTATTTGTAGAACTTAAGGTTACGCTTCTATAACACTTTAAATCATTTAAAATGAAGAAGAAATGAGAAAGTTATGAGCTTTGAAAGTATGATGGGTCTAAATAGAAGAAAAAATAAAAACATGTTTTGTAAATATGAAAGTTTTTTCTTCAACTCTCATTGGTTTTTCTTCTTTTACAATTCCAAAACAAACACTTGGGTAATGAAAGCTAAATTTATGAACCTTTTCAACCATCAATGAAGTAAGGTTTTGATTATGTTTGTTTTAGTGAGCTACTTTCAACTAAGTTTCAACAATATAATTTTTCCTTTATTTGGGTTCAATTAGATTTCAATTAGGTTTCAACTATGTTTGTCAACTATTTATAAAATAAGCCCATGATGTGTGCCATTTCTATTCCTTATTTAGTTTTAATTTTCTAGATTTCAAAGTGTTTTTTTCTTTGTCAAATTTCCTTATTTTTGAGTAGTAAATGATGATGTTTTTATTGATTTTTAATGTGTGCAACTAATGGACAATCTTTTCCTTGATGCATTATAACTTAGATTCCTATTAAGTTTCCTCATAACTTTCATTTTTTTAAATTAAAAAATGCAAGGTGGAGCTATGAACAAGTCAAAAGACATGGTCCAATAAGGCAACAATCCAATTAATCATGCCAACAACGAGTTCACACCATAGTGCATAAACATAGGACAACCACCTTATAGGAGAGTCATTTCATTATTCCAATAAATGTCTTATTAATAACATTAGCATCTTCGGGATGTAGATGGGACCATTTCCTTGCATAATTCTCAGATTATAATAGGTTTTGCATTTTTAGTTGTTAATGTATAAATAGACTATGCTTTTATTATGGTTTGATTTTCTTTGTTTAATTTTAGCTAGGTGTATTATCCCCATAGTTTAACTTTAGTAGTCTTACAATTGTGATTGTAATTTGTGTAGACTTGTAATTCCAACTAATTTACATAAATTTTGACTTATTTTCAACATACTTTCAACTTCTTTTCAACTTGCTTTCAACTACCTTATAGTTGATATCTTTACTTTGGCTCGACTTCACATATGTTGGATGATTTACAAACAACAAGATGCCATGTGTCATGCAAGTGTGTAACATAAGTGTCCATGTGGCACAATATCATATGTTGACATTTTTAATAAATCAATAATTTCAAGATTTTGAAACCATACACATGGCACACATCAAATAATTTAGTTTGATGGTGGACCATGAATGCCCATGTGACATGTGTCAATGTTCCATTGGTTATAATATAATTGAATAATATTCAAAATTTCAAAATTTCATGCCCTTCCTCCATGACGTGACATGTAGGTGGATGAAGTTCATCCATTGACTTGCCAACATGGAATCAACTAAGGCCAGTCAACATTTTACTGTTGAAATGTTGTGTCAATTAAAATGTATGTCATCTTCAACTAAAATGTTGTCACTTCAACATTAACCCACAAATTGACACATGTATGTTGTTTTCAACTATGTTGTAAAGTTGACTCAACATTGTCGACTATTTTGGAAATTCATTGACAATGTCATTTTTGAGTTGCAAAAACCATTTTGTAGTTGAAAGTGATGTTTGCAAATATAAATGATAGCTAAAAAGTAGTTGAATGAAAACATAGTTGAAAAATGGGGTTTTTCTCCTAGTGATATCATCCTTGGAAATGCTCACATTTTGCTTCATTATAAAAAGACTTTCTTCGTCCATCTTTGCATTAGCCCATCACCATGCCACCCATTCCACTATTTTGTTAATTACTCTCTTCCATTTTATTCACCATGTTTTGAATTCAAGCAAATGCTTGACGGGGTTTAGCTTGGTATTATCTTTTGGATATTCCAACGGTTTTTTTGTCATCTCACAAATTCTTTTTAGTATGCTTGAGATTAAGGTGCAATGTGTTTAGTGTGACAGTTGGTGACAATTTTCTTTTTGCCACTGGAGTAAAGAGGTTTTACAATTGCAAGCACACAGTTGAAGAACAAAAGATGCAACTAGCAATTACCCATGCAAATAATGCAAATTGAGGTATTTTGCATGCAAATTAGTAGTAGAATGAAAAAGAATGCAATTTCATTGCGCAAGTTGCCAAGGGGTTGAAAGAACAATTGAAAATAAAAAAGAGTTCAAAATGGTAAGATGTCTTAAGGTGCTTGATATTATTTCAATTCCTAATTGTTGCATACATCTTTGTGGTGGATAAGTAATGTTTCAATTGGCACACACCTCTTGGTGGGTCAACATATTTTTGTGCCACTAAATTTGATTTAATTTCAAATTTTATATGGTTTGGATGTTACAAAGCTAGAATATATTTGGTATTTATGGAATTTGAAATGTTAATTCAAATGTAATTTGAACATTTCATATGTTGAATTATTCACAATAAACCCACATAAATTTCTTGTATTATGTTTGGAATGTATCTTATTGCTCATAAAAAGTTCATCCATTTTCATTTTTCATGCACATTTTCATCCATAAATATCATTCATCCATGACACATAGAATATTCTTCCATGTCAACAAATATTCTATTCTAGGTGCGGTAGAATATATTTTAAATATTCTTTCAACATGGGAAAAATATTATTTAAAAAATTTGGTCATGTTCCCTTGCTCATGCTCACCTATTCATATTCATACTCATAAGCTCATGAAATAACATTCTTGGTTAATTATAAACCTAATAACTTAAATTCACATAAGATGAAGGTTGTTAGGTAAAAGTGGATGAAAACATGAAAAATCACTTAACCAAGGGACTGCCCAATAGAAGGTAGTCCTACCTTTTATATAATAAATCAAAGAAAACCAAAAACAAACATTTCCAAACAATTTCCAAAATTTCAAGGTGAAGCTAGAAGCTAACTACCTTCCAACCACTTCATAGCACTTTTGCAACCCAATATTCATGGCAAACCTATTGCTTCACTACAACAAAATGTGTCCATGTATGCCATTTGATTTCACTAGATTTTGAGTGAATTCACCAATACCATTGAATGGGACCTAGTGGGCACTAGTTCATTTAAAAGGGCCTATTGAAACCCACATTTTGTAGTAGTGGGCCTTCATCCTCTAAACAAAATGAAACAAAAAAAAAGTACCTTCAATACTTTCATGGAACATAATGTATTTATTTCCTAACAACAAAAATATAATTTTTTTTAGCCTTCTTCCTAATCTCCAAGAAGTAATAAGCAATAATGAGATAATGAGGAAGCCACACAAAAGAAAATGAAGAAAAAATGAAAAATTCCCCACTCACTTGAATTCCCCATCACTCATAAGACATAAAGGCATTTCATCCCTCCTACAAAATAGGCTCTTAATATCCTAATATCCTTCAAAAATCTTTAGTTAATTGGCAAATTCATGCCAATCACCTTATTTTCAAGGATTATCTACTCAAGTAGCTTCATTTCTTGATAAATGGGAGAAAATAAATGAATACCTACAACTAGTAATTAGAAATTACTAGGTTGCCCACTAGGTTAGCTAGACTAAGAAATTCTTGCATTAACATATATAGTTTTATTGGGATTCCATGTTAGAATTTAATTTTGATTATTTTTCCTTGAAGGTAAATTCTATGATGATAATCATTGTTAGGTAACACCACAAGGAGGTCACTTCCATTTTATTCCAAACAATGTGCAAAAAAAATTCAAATGAAACTCATTGAAAAAACATTTTAAAAAAAACTTAAATGTAAATAAGGTGCCTAAAATTCATTGCAATAATATACATAAAGATACCTAATATGTTTGACAATATACCTAGAATATCCTCAAAATATGCCATTATTTAATAGTAAACTATGAAAATTTACCCTTTACCTTAAGTGCTTCCTAAAATATATAAAAAATATAAAAAATTCTTAAAATACACTTTTAGTTCAAGTGCTAATCCTTTGGAATAACATAAAAATCAATATTTTTTGTCAAAGACACATTATCAAATTTGATCATTTTCAAGGTCAACAATACATTTGAAACAAATGCATTCAAATGTGTTTTAAAATGAATTCATCAATTTCAAGTGATTTTTTTTTTCTACCATCAAGATTAAGATCCTCTTCAATTTTGAGAATGATTGGTGCACATTTGATAACAAAAAAAAACAATTGAAAAAAACAAAACGTTATCCATAATTGTTTTCAACATGGAAAAGGATTCTTGAAACATCATCAATTTGCATCAAGTTTTGAAAATTGAAACCTAGCAAGTAATGGAACCTAAAAAGAAAAAAAATTGATAATCCAATTTATTATGCTCCTTTTGTGATTTTTCAAAGATTAAAAATTTATTTTAAAACATTGTTCACACACCTTATAGCTCCTTTTATTGTGTTTGCACCCATTTACATTCCATTTAGGAAAATATTATTGGAGTTTGGCTTGTTGTCACCATGGCTAAACATCCAAGTTCTTATTTTAAGCTAACACAATCAAAACAATATGAATTTCATTTTTCCATTCATTCAATTTAACAATCAATGTCTATAACATGAACTAGCACAAAAAAATTGTAAATTAGTTCAAAAGACCATGGTGATTGACATTAATCATGTGTTAATGGTAAGCATCAAATGGAAATTGGTGACAATACCTTTTTGTCATTCAAGTTCCAAAATATGTTACATCACAAGCAATGACCTTTTGATGCCCCAAATCTAATGCAAGTTTTCTCAATTATGGAATTTAGATGTTGATATTGAAATTGAGCCCAAATGATGTTGAGCTAATCAATTCTTGTTGGAAATGAATAGTAGAAAATCCCCCTTTTTTAACCAAAATGTTTTCAACTACATGTCATTTACAATTATGTTGCACCTAGGATTCTTTAAAATTTTAAATAAAATTATAATAAATATTAATTAAATCAACTTATCTACTATATTGTTATATAGTTGAAAACATTTTTCAACTTGGTAGTCATTTGCCAAATATTCCCGACATCAACAATATCTCCAAGTTGAATGCCCAACTATGTTGGTAAACAATGTGAAACATGTTTTGACTAAGGAACCAATGTTGAAATATTTTTGGCATTTAAGGTGCTCTAGTTGGCATGTAGTCAAAACATTGATTAGTGTTCAACTATTTTGGTGACACCATCAACACACATATATGGATGATTATAAAATGTTTAGAGGATGTATGAAAAACAATCTTGTTTGCAATTTTGTTATGACTATTTCTCTCAACTAGGTTAAAAAACTAATTTAAGCAACTTTAATTTTATACGTATATTATTTAATATTTATTTAAAATTATGATAACATTAAATTACATCTAAATTTTATTTGTATGGAGGAATGGTTATTTTTTTGGTGTATATAGATATTAGAATTTAATTTCAAAATAAAATTTAAGGAAATTTTGAAATATAAATTTGTAATAATGTGTAAGTTCAATACATTAAATTTATTATCCTATGTAAATCGAATTTTAGTTTACAACATATCAAATAATGATACATAATTAATGATTTTGTGGAACTTTAATGTTTATTCATTTTCATACACATGATATTTTAATATTTTTAAAAATTGTAATAAAATTCCATTAACATTAAACTATATGTAAATTTTATTTGTGTAAATGAATATTTATGTATAATGCAAATATTTTTTGGTGCATATAAGTATTAAAGTTTTAATTTCAAAATATAATTTAAGGAAATTATAAAATATAATTTTGTAATATTTTATGTTAAATATATGTAATTTATTCATGTATGGAAATCAAATGTTAGTTTACAACAAATCAAGTAATGATACATAACTAATT
>Ga0116229_10013085_pt1 | contig 11814 bp, 3 predicted proteins | sample S1TSphgellanicum_3_FD_87313 | JGI IMG/M metagenome (GOLD analysis project Ga0116229, IMG submission 87313) | Host-associated microbial communities from peat moss isolated from Minnesota, USA - S1T2_Fc - Sphagnum magellanicum MG | ecosystem: Host-associated > Plants > Peat moss > Unclassified... | reverse complement strand
CCGCTCAACCAGGGCAAAAGCAACCTCATCATCAACGGCCTGTCCGATAGCGTGCAAGGCTTCGCGCCGTTGAGCTACGTCCCCGACGAAGTCAAGAAATTGAACGCGTTGTACGGCGGCCCCGAACTGATGAACGCCAGCTTCATCCAACCCAACGTCGACAAGGAATTTGCCAGCGACAGCTACTCCATTGTCCACATCGCCTCGCACGGCCACTTCGACAGCGACGCGCGCAAATCGTTCGTCCTGACCTACGACGGCAAACTCAACCTCGATGAGATCGAGCGCATGATCCGACCCAGCCAGATGCGCGACCAGCCGGTGGAACTGCTTACCCTAAGCGCCTGCCAAACCGCCGCCGGCGACGATCGTGCCGCGCTGGGCCTGGCCGGCATCGCCGTCAAGGCCGGCGCCCGCAGCGCGTTCGCCACCCTCTGGTTTGTCAACGACCAGGCCAGCTCCATGATCGTCGGTGACTTCTACGTCAACCTTCACAGCGGCCTCTCCAAAGCCAAAGCCCTCCAAAAGGCCCAAATTAAATTGCTCAACGATCCCCGCTACGGCCACCCCTGCTACTGGGCTCCCTACTTGATTATTGGCAATTGGTTGTGAGATTTCCCCATGAAAGTTTGGGCATTCCTTCGCCCGGCGCTCCCCGCCCTGTTCATCGGAGTCGGCGTCTTTCTCCTCGGCGGCGTTCTCTGGCGCTATGGCTGGTTTCAGGAGCCCGAACTCTGGGTTTACGACCACTTCGTCCAGTGGCGCTCCAATCCGACGGCCACCGACCCGCGGATCATGCTCGTGGAGCTGACCGAAAAGGACATCGACGAGATGGATTATCCGCTGCGTGACAGCGTGATGTCCGAGGTGCTGGAGAAAATCGAGGCCGGCGGCGCGGCGGTCATTGGCGTCGATTTCTATCGAGACCTGCCCGAGCCCCGCGACGGCAGCGAAATCGCCCGGTTGAACAAAACTTTGACCGAGAATCCCAACATCATCTGCATTTTTCTTTACCACTCGCCCGAGCATCCTTTCGCCATCCCGCCGCCCCCGATCCTTCGCGGCAACGAGGCCCAGTACACCTTCAACAACTTCCCCGACTCCAGGATCATTCGCCGCGCCTACCTGCAGCTTCCAGGCCCCGAAGACGCGCGCCACAATCGAATTTATTATCAGTCTCTCCCCTGGCTCCTGGCCCAGTACTACCTCTATTTGCATAACGTCGCCTTCACCTTGGACGGGCAGGGATTTCTCCTGGGCAAGACGCGCATTCCCCAGTTGAAGGCCGACGACGGCGGCTACATCAACGATCCCCCCCTCGGCTATGCGTTTATGCAGGATTATCGCGGGCCGGCGGCGCAGGACGACATTGACACCCTTTCGATCAGCGAAGTTCGCGCGCTGAAGGATCCCTCGATTTTCAAAGACAAGATCGTGTTGCTCGGCATCGCCGCCGGCAGCAGCAATGACACCTTCAACACGCCCATCAGCGCCTTGCATCCGGACGTCCCCAGAACGAAGAAGATTCTCCTGTCGTCCGACGAAAATGAAAGCCGGGTTCCCGGCGTGTTCATTCACGCCCAGATCGTCAACCAGCTTTTGCGCATCGCCATCGACGGGGACAAACCCACCAGTTCGCACGGCCAGGCCTTCGGCTGGATCTGGCTGGCCGTCTGTGGCATGGGCGGGGTCGGCGCCGGCTTCTACATCCGCTCGTACATCGCATTCGCTTGGGCCATCCTCGCCGGATTGGGCCTCATCGCGCTCTTCGCCTGGCTGCAGTTTCTCGCCGGTTATTGGATCATCACCATCGGCCCCGCGGTCGTCTTCGTTGGCTCCGCCGGGTTCGCCAAGGGTTATGCCACCACGCACGAACGGAAAGAGCGCGCGAATCTGATGAAGCTCTTCTCCCAACACGCCTCGCCCGAAATTGCCGAGCAGGTGTGGGAACAGCGCGACGTCTTTCTGCAGGGCGGCCGCCCACCCGCGCGGGAACTCGTGGTCACCGCGCTCTTCACCGACCTCAAGGGTTACTCCGCCATTTCGGAAAGGATGACACCCAGCGAACTTATCGCGTGGGTCAACGAATGCCAGGGCGCCCTCGCGCAGCACGTCATCAAAAACCACGGACACATCAATTGCTACATGGGCGACGGCATGATGGCGGTCTTCGGCGTGCCCTTTCCCCATACGGCCGAGGCCGAGATCAAGCAGGATGCCATCAACGCCGTCACCTGCGCTCTTGGCATGGCCGCCGAAATCAAAAGAATGAACGCGCGCTGGCGGGCGGACGGAAAGCCCCTCGCGGGCCTGCGCGTAGGAATCTACACCGGAAAGGCGATGACCGGGGTCCTCGGCGTCGAGGGCAAACTGTCTTATTCCATCATCGGCGACACGGTCAACACCGCGTCGCGCCTCGAAAGCGTCGACAAAGAGGGCGTCATGACCAGCGGTGAACGCGAGTGCCGGATCCTGATTGGCGCGCTGACCTATCACTATATATGCGACCAGTTCACCGCGCGGCGCGTAGGATCGATAAATCTCAAGGGCAAAGGCGAGAAAACGGAGGTCTATAATGTCCTTGATTCTGACGCCGGGGAGGATCAAACTAAATTAAAAGCTTTATGAAACATTTTATTGCCATCGGAAGTTTGATTATTGCGTTAACTTCGGTGCCCGGGACACCACCCACCAACGCACCCGCCTCGAGCCCGGCGCCCGCGCCAACGACGGCGGCGGCAACCGCATCGACGGCGCTTAAGCCGCACGCGTTCAAACCCTTGGTCTTTCATCCCTCGAATGATGACTCCGGAGGCGTTCTCCCGATTCAGGTCGGCGGCGGTTCTCGGGGCGACAAGGCGGCTGATTTCGTCGCCATCACCGTGCTCGTGCCGAACAGAGTGGCCCTCACCACCCAAGCCCAGCCCTCCCTCTACTGGTATCAGTCCAAAGCCACCAAGACCCCGTGCGAAATCACCGTCACCGAGCCGAAACATCCCAAGCCGTTGGTGGAATTGACAACGAGCGATTCCACGCCGCCCGGGATTCACGCCATTCGCTTGTCGAAGTTCAAGGTGAATCTCAAACCCAACGTCGTCTATGAATGGAGCGTGGCCGTCGTTCTTGACCCGGAGAATCGCTCGCAGGACATCGTGGCCCGCGGCGTGATCAAGCGGGTCGACCCATCGCCCGACCTCGCCGCCAAACTCGCCGCCGCCGGCAACGACGACAAAGCCGCCATCTACGCCGAGAACAGCATTTGGTACGACGCGCTCCAATCGATTTCCGATCAAATCGAGAACGCTCCGCAAGACGCGGTCCTTCGCGACGAACGCGCCTTCCTCCTCTCGCAGGTCGGCCTGAAGGGCAAGGATATGGAAGAGACCGTGGTCAAGTAGCCATGATGCCCCGAAAGGCGATTTCCAAGTTTAAGCCCAGGTTTGGGGGGCGGCAGTTGATGCGCTGAAAGGTCACGAGCGCATAAATAGGCTTGCCCGCTTCCGATTATTGTCGATAACTACACCCTAAAAAGCGAACCATCGCACCCGCAGGCCCCGAAATCCTATTCAAACAAGAAGCGTATGAACCTTCCCTATTTCCTCACTTTCACAGTGTTGGGTCTTAGCGCTGTTTCTGTTCAGGCCCAAACTTCGCCGATCAATACCGTCCCGGAGGGCATAACCACCTACACCCTGAAGGCGACCTCGGCTCACCAGTTCTTGACCACTTACCTCAGCGCGCCTTTGTCGAATGACCCAATGTACACCGGCGCCGTTTCGTCCGTATCCGGCAGCAACACCGTTTACGTCGGCGACAACCCGGCGCCTTGGACCGCCGGCCAGTTTACTGAAAACATCAACGCGACGCCCTATTTTCTGAAATTCCTCAGTGGAGCCGAGGCGGGCCGGGTCCTGCAAGTGGCCTCCAATGGGACCAATTACCTGGTGCTGGATACGAACGATAACACGAGCCAGTCGGTTTCCCTGGCAACGGCGGGCTTTGCCGTTGCGGCCGGCGATACTTTTGAAATATTCCAGGGAGACACGCTCGGGTCAATGTTTGGGACAAACACGACCGGCAGCCCGCTGATTTTGAATCCGGGCACCCAGTCGACGGCCGATTCGGTGAGCATTTACGCCCCGAACCTGGGCCGTTTTCAAACCTACTATTTTGACAATACCACGCTGCCCGGAGCGTGGAAGCAGGTGGACGCCACCGGCACCTTCAACAACGCTCCCATTCGTCCCTACCAGGCGTTCCTCATCACGAGAAACGGCGGCACCAGTGGCGAACCGGCGCTCACCTTCACGCTGACCGGCCGGGTGGCGGAGGTCGACCGCCTGATCCGAACCAGCAGCGGCAGCGTTGTCTATGACTCGACCGGTTTTGCGATCGACACGCCTCTTTCGAAACTGAATCTTGGAACCAATTGGGTTACGTCGGTGGTCCCCACGCCGCCAGCGCTACCGACGCTCGGAAATTCCGATTCCGTCTCGGTCTGGAATCAATCGCATCTTCGCTTCGATACCTATTTCCAACTGACCGATTCGACTTGGCGGTTGGTGGACGGCGGCACCAACGATGTCAGCACCAATTCCATCCCGGCAGGGGCATCCGTTGTGTTCCTCAAGCACGCCGCGCAGCCGGGTGCCGGTTCGTTCTTGCAATCGCAGTTGCCCTACTCACTTAACACCACGGGAAATTAGAAATTCCAAATAAAAAAATCAAAGTATGAAATCATCCCGCGCGTTGCTTCCTGGCCTGGCCCTCTTCTGCCTTCCTTCAATCGCCGCGCTGGCGCAAACCAACACGGTCTACAACGACGCTGCCCACGCTACAGCTAGCGGAAGTTGGAGCACCGACGGCAATTGGACCGCAACCTCGCCCGCGACCATTTCTGCCGATACTGGGGCCCCCGTCACCGCGGATATCGGGACGCTGCCATCCGACGGAGGAGTCATCATCCTCGACCTCGGGGGCGGCACACAGTCCCTGCTCAGTTTGACCTTCGATAATACTCTGACCGGCTCAGTGACGATCAACCCCCAGGTGGGGGACAAATTTTCGATGGGCGGTGGGGGCATCATCAACAATAGCTCGTTTGCGCAGAATATTTACGCGGAAGTTAATGCCGCAGCCAACACCACCTTTGCCGGAGGCAGCAGCACAGGCGCCGAGCTAACCCTCGACGTCGTGAATTTGGAGACGCACACCGTCGCCACGACCGGCACGGTGCAAATCCTTTCCGGCTCCGAACCCAGCTTATACTCGACCATCAACTCGGCCACGAACTTCGGGAACATCGGCACCGTTTATGCCCCCGGCATTATCATATCGCTGACGAACCTGAACGGCGCGAGTCGAAACTACGTCGCGACCGTGGGGGACTTCTTTCAGATTGCGCAGGGCAACCTGGCGGGAGCCACCCTCGACGTTTCCGACGCTTTTACTGATGGATTCAGCAATAACTCGAACGTGACGTGGGTCAACACGCTTAGCGGGAAGGGAATTGCGTTCATCGAGCCTTCCGCGGGAGGCACGACCATCAACAACGGCGTCACCCTGCCGATCGGCAATGACACCGAGTTTAACGACGGCACCAGCGCCCTCGGCAGCACCGCCATTACCCTGGCGGGCGGCAAGCTGTTGACCTCTTACGAGACGACCAGCGATACCGACTCGGAAACCGTGCAACTGACGGCGGCCGGTGACCTGCCCAATACGCCGAATCAAGGTGGCACCAATATTACCCTCAATACGCCCTTCTCCACCAACCGGGGCATCATCATTGATTCGGTCGCCACGGCGGGGAACGTCGGCGGCACGTTGGCCGCGGTGACTTTTGCAGCGAACGGCACAACCCCCAACACCGCGACCTACGGCGGCGGGATTACCGATGCCGGCGTGACGATGACCGCGCCATCCAATGGCACGCTGGCCATCGGTGATGCCACCAACATGGGAACCGTGATCTTAAACGGCGCGAGCAGCTATGCGGGCGGCACGGTCATCGTGGCCGGAACGACCCAGACCGGAAACGCGTCAGCCCTCGGCTCGGGCCAGGTTGGGTTGGCCGCCACCGGCAGCGCGGTGCTTAATCTCCACAGCGCGCCCCTGACCGTCGGGTCGCTCAGCAGCACCATCGCCACACCGACTCTTGGCGCGGGCGGCACCGGCTATGTACAGGCTTCCACGACCGTGACCGTCAGCGGCGGCGGCGGGTCCGGGGCCACTGCGACTGCGACCGTCGTCGGCGGGGTGGTCACCGGCATCACCATCACCAACTTCGGGGCCAACTACACCTCGGCACCCACCTTCACGGTGAACGGCGTCGGCACGGGAGCGACGGTGACCGCCCCGGCTTATGCCGCCAGCAGCATTACCCTCGGCGCGGGGACGTTGACCATCGCCGGCACCAACGCCGCCGCCGCCAACTACACCGGCGTGATTTCCGGAGCGACCGGCGTCATCGACAAGACGGGCGCGGGCACGCAGATTCTCTCCGGCGCGAACACCTTCGGTGGCGGCCTTAACATCCAACAGGGAACGCTCGCCGTCGGCAGCGCAACGGCCGTCGGCGCGGGCACCGTGACCATCGGGAGCACCGGAACCAGCGGCACACTGGACCTCAACGGCCAGACCGAAACCATTGACGCGCTGGCCACGGCGGGCACGGCGGCAAACCAGACCATCACCAATGGCGACACGGGCACGACGGCGACCTTGAGCTATAGCGGCGCGGCCTCCACCTTCGGCGGCGTGCTCCAGAACGGGGCCGGCACGACCGCCCTGACCATCAACAGCGGCAGCTTCACTCTCTCGGGTGCGAGCAACACCTACACCGGGTTGACGACCGTAGGCACGGGTACGCTGGTGCTGGGCGCGAACAACGCGATCACGAGCGGCAACGCGCTCACGACGGCGGCGACGGGCACCGTCAACCTCGCGGGCGCCAGCGAGACGCTGGGCACGCTCACCAACGCCGGCAACGTTACCAGCAGCATCGCCGGCGGGGCGCTCACGATCGGGAGTGGATCGACCAGCACGGGGACGTTGACCGGCACGATGAGCCTCGCCCTCAACTCCACCGGGGCGGCCGCCATCACCGTGGCGTCGGCTAATAATGCCGGCACTCTCACCAACTCCGGGACCGGCTCGGGCACCGACACCGTTGCGGCGGTAGGCGCCAACGTCACCGGCATCACCCAAAGCAGCGCCAGTTCCGAACTGGTCCTGAGCGGCGCGAACGCCTCCGCCGGTCCCCTGAACATCCAGCAGGGCACCGTCCAGGTCGGGACCGGGGCCAGCGTCGGCACGGGTGTCGTTACGCTCGGCACCGCGACAACCGCCGGGACCCTCGACCTCAACGGCCAGACGGAGGTCATCGACGGCCTGGCTTCCGGCGCGGCGGCGGGGCAGACCATCACCAATAGCGCCACCGGCACGACGGCGGCGGTGAACTACCGTGGAACCACCTCCACCTTCGGTGGCGTCATCCAGGACGGGGCCGGCGCCACCGCCTTGACCGTCAGCAGCGGCAGCCTCACCCTTTCCGGCGCCAACACCTACTCGGGCGCCACCACCATCAACGCCGGCACGCTCATCGTTTCCGGCAGCACGGGCGCCAGCGGCGTCGCGGTGAATGCCGGCACGCTTAATGCCACCGGGAAGGTCGGCGGCACGGTGACCGTTGGGTCGGCCGGGACCCTGACCATGACCGGGGCAGGGAACGGTACGACCATGGGCGTGACCGGCGCGGTCGTGAACAGCGGAGCCATTAACCTCGCCACCAATACCTCGATCGGGACCCTGACCGTCGGCAATCTCACGGTGATGGGAGGCTCTTCCATCAGCTTCGCCATCGGCGCCAGCCTCGGGCAAAACGACAAGATCTCGGCCGGGTCGCTGACCATCGGCACAGGCACCACCACGATCAACATCTCCAATTTTGGCGCGGGTACTTCCCTGACGGCGGGCACCTACACCCTTCTCTCCTACACCGGCACGGCGACCGGTAGCTTGAGCAGCCTTCAGTTGAGCGCTCCGACGCTGGACGGCGACGCCTTGACGCTGGTGACCAGCCAGGCCGGTTTGGTTCAATTGCAAGTCGGTGGCGGCACCACGGAGACCTTCACGAATCCTCTGCCGAATCCGATCAACATCATTACCGGCTCATCAACGACCGTTACCGCGACGCTCAATAATAACAACCCGACCGGCGGCACCAACATCGCGGTCAACCTCGCCAACAATGGTGGTACCGGCGGAACGGTCACGGCCCTGACTCCCGCCAACGGCACGATGGTGGCGCCCCAGGCGAACACCGGCGTTTCCGGAACCTTCACGGCGACCACGGTCGGAACCAATGAAACCTGGAGCATCAAGAACACGGACACCGACTCGACGCCCAATACGGTCATCACCACCGGCGGGACGGCCAATGTTTACAACCACTCGGCCCCGACCTTGACGATAACCGGAGGCAACAATCAGTCGGTCTTTGTCAACGGCACGCTCGCTGCCGCCACGGCGACTTTGTCCAACACCGCTGGCAACACCCCGGCGCCGCTCGACGTAAGCTCACTCAACAACCTGACCGGCGCCACCGGATCAGGAGTTGTCGCCTCCGGCGGCACGGGCGCGTACACCACGACCGCGGGGGCGCTCAGCAGCGCCACGCCGGGCCTCGGCCAGATGGTAACGGTTGGCCTGACCGCGGGTGACCAGCAGACGATCACCGGCGCCGGTGCGCTTAATCCTTTGTCCGCCACGGTTACCTACAATGTCTACTCCCACACGGCCCCGACCTTGGTCCTGACCACCGGCAACAACCAATCGGTCTTCGTTGGGGGCACGCTCAACGATGCCACCCTGACCCTTTCCAATCCTGGCGCGACGGTTTCTCCGCTCGATGTGAACACCCTGACCAACCTGGCCGGCGCGACCGGCGCGGCGGTGGTGGCGGCCGGCGGCACGGGTAGCTACACCGCCGCGCTTAGTAGCGCCACGGCGGGCATCGGCCAGACGCTGCAAGTCGGTCTCGATGCGGGTGACGAGCAGTCGATCACCGGAGCCAATGCGTTGAGCACGCTGAGCCAGACGGTCACCTACAACGTCTATACCCACGCGATGCCGGTGCTGACGGTGACCGCGGGCAATAACCAGTCGGTCTTCGTCGGGGGCACGCTCGCCAATGCCACGCTGACCCTCTCCAATCCCGGCACCACGGTGGTTCCGCTCGACGTCAATACCCTGACCAACTTGACCGGTACGACCGGCACGGCCGTGGTGGGGACGGGCGGCACGGGCACCTACACCTCGACCGCGCTGAGCAGCGCCACGGCGGGCATCGGCCAGACCTTGCAGGTCAGCCTCGACGCGGGTGACGAGCAGTCGATCACCGGAGCCAATGCGTTGAGCACGCTGAGCCAGACGGTCACCTACAACGTCTACACCCACTCCGCCGCAACGCTGTCCATCACCGGTGGCAACAACCAGTCGATCATCACCGGCGGCACCTTCGCGGCCGCCACGGTGCAGCTCTCCAATCCGGGCACCACGGTGGTTCCGCTCGATGTGAATACGCTGACCAACCTGACCGGCGCGACCGGCACGGCCGTGGTCGGCACCGGTGGTTCGGGCACCTATAACGTGACCGTGGCCAATATCAACAACACCACGGTCGGCGCGAACCAGACGTTGGCGGTGAGCCTTAACGCGGGTGACGAGCAGTCTGTCCCCGGGGCCAATGCGCTCAGTACGTTGAGCCAGAACATCACCTACAACGTGTATGGCCACGCCGACCCGATCCTGAGCGGAACAACACTGACCCTGGGTGATGTCCACGTCGGTTACACCGCGCCGGTCACCAGCAGCAACAGCCTGACCGTGACCAACGGCGCAGCCGGGGCCTTCATCGTGAACCTCGATGGCAGCGCGACTTCCAACGGCGGCATCTCGCTCACCGCCATCCCGGCCGGCAGCAACATCACGGCGGGGACTACCAGCGGCCCGATCACCGCGACTTTGGCCGTCGGACAGGGACTCGGCGCCTTCGCTTCTCAAACCTACACCTTTGCCGATGACTCGACCCTCAGTGGAGCCTCCGCCAGCGTCGCAACGCCCACGATCACGATCGCCGGTGAGGTCTACTCCGGCCAGAGTGTCTGGAATACCAACGGAAGCGGATCGTGGGGCACGCTCGCCACGGGCTTCGGCACGAATTGGGGCGCCAATCAAGGTTCACCCGGTCTCGACCCCGGCTTCGTGGCGTCGGATACGGCCACCTTCGACAACACGGCTCTTACGGCCGGCAACACCGCGACCGTTACGTTGGACGGGGCCAACCCGAGCCTGAAGGCGATCACGTTCGATACCACTGGCACGGGGGTCGCCGCCTATACGATTGCGCAAGGCACGGGTGGCACGCTCGCGCTCAACAACGGTGCGGGGACGGCCACCATCACCGACAGCTCGGGTGACGATACCATCAGCGCGCCGATTCAGCTCAACAGCAATGCCGCGGTCTCGGTCACGAATGCCGGGGATACCCTGACTCTCTCCGGCAACATTGGCGGGACGGGCACCGGCCTGAACGTCGGCGGCGCCGGCAAGGTTGTCCTCAGCGGGGCGAACAATACCTACTCCGGCGCGACGACCGTGAACTCGGGAACGCTGGATGTCGCCAGCGCGGGCGCGTTGGCCGGCGGCGGAGCGCTTAACCTTGACTCCGGTTCCACCTTGATCGGCGACGGCCAAACCATCGCGAATAGCGTGTCGATCACCGGCAATGTCACGCTGGGCAACACCGGCGGAGCGGGAGGCTTGGTCATTTCCGGTCCGGTGACGCTGGCCTCCGGCACCATGCTGACAGTTGACAGCGCCACCACCGTGGCCGGCGCGATTGTCTCGGGCGCACTCGACACCACGGGCCCGGGCACCTTGACCTTGACCGCGAACAACAGCGCGAATGCCTCGCCGACGACGGTGACCGCAGGTACGCTTATGGTCAGCAATCCCGCCTTCCTGACCGGCGGGCTGATCACGTTGGCGGGCGGCGCCAAGTTGGATTATACGGGCCCGGGCGGGGCGGGCACCCCCCTCGCGCAGGCCATCACGGTTTCGCCCGGCTCGACGGCCACCCTCAGCAATACCGGTCCCGGCACGCTGGTTCTTTCCGGGACGCTGACCAAGGCGAATTCGATCCTGGTCTTTTCGAGCGGTGCCTTTGATGTCACCGGTCAGATCACGAGCGGAGCGGCCACCGGCTTCGATTCGGACTTGGTCGTGAACAGCCTGGCGACGGTGACCCTCAACGGGGCCAACAACAACTATGCGGGACCGACCTTTGTCTTCGGCGGCGGCACACTGCAGGATGGAAGCGGCACGATGCCGGCGGGCACGGTGCTGACCCTCGGCAATGCCGCCGATGGAACGGTAACCAACACCTTCGACCTCAACGGCGACAACCAGTCGGTGGGAGCATTGGAAAGCGCCGGTTCCGGTACCAATCTGGTAACCAACAGCGCGGCCACCGGCACGGGCACGCTGACGTTGACGGGAGTCGACAGCGCCAGCGCCGCCGTGAGCAGCGACTTCGGCGGTGTCATCCAGGATGGCGCGACCGCCAAGACCGCGCTGGCGATCACCGGCGGCACGCAATTGCTCACCGGCGCGAATACCTACAGCGGCGGCACCACGCTTTCCGCGGGCACGCTGATGATCGGCGGCGCCGGCGCGTTGGGGACGACCGCCACGGCCAACTTGACCCAGAGCGGTGGGACGCTGCTCACCGCCAACGGCAATCATACGATT
>Ga0116229_10013084_pt1 | contig 11815 bp, 9 predicted proteins | sample S1TSphgellanicum_3_FD_87313 | JGI IMG/M metagenome (GOLD analysis project Ga0116229, IMG submission 87313) | Host-associated microbial communities from peat moss isolated from Minnesota, USA - S1T2_Fc - Sphagnum magellanicum MG | ecosystem: Host-associated > Plants > Peat moss > Unclassified... | reverse complement strand
TGCCTCGGTGAACTCCATCTCGTCCATGCCCTCACCAGTGTACCAATGCAAGAATGCCTTCCTCCTGAACATGGCTGTGAACTGCTCACTCACTCGCCTGAACATCTCTTGGATTGAGGTTGAGTTCCCCATAAAGGTTGATGACATCTTCAATCCAATAGGAGGAATATCACACACGCTGGACTTCACATTGTTGGGTATCCACTCCACAAAGTAGGAAGAGTTCTTGTTTTGCACATTGATCATTTGCTCATCCACCTCCTTGGTGCTCATTTTCCCTCGGAACATGGCAGAAGCTGTCAGGTATCTTCCATGCCTCGGGTCAGCAGCACACATCATGTTCTTGGCATCCCACATTTGCTGGGTGAGCTCTGGAACTGTCAAGGACCTGTACTGCTGAGAGCCCCTGGATGTCAATGGCGCAAACCCTACCATGAAGAAGTGCAGCCGTGGAAACGGAATCAGATTCACTGCAAGCTTTCGAAGATCTGAGTTGAGCTGACCAGGGAATCGAAGACAGCAGGTGACACCACTCATTGTTGCACTGATAAGATGGTTCAAATCGCCGACTGCAAAACACATTCCAGGAATCAGTGTCATCAGAAACCCCCAGCACCCAAGCAGAAAGCAGGAAGTAGGAAAAAACACATGCGAGGCTCAACAACAACGTTCTGATATTCCTGGCTTACATGTAGGAGTGATTAGTTTCAGCGTCCTGAAGCAGATGTCGTAAAGCGCCTCATTGTCGAGAACCATACACTCGTCCGCATTCTCTACCAGCTGATGCACGGAAAGCGTCGCATTGTAGGGCTCCACGACAGTGTCCGACACTTTCGGAGAAGGAAAAACAGAAAACGTGAGCATCATTCTGTCAGGATACTCCTCGCGGATCTTGGAGATCAGCAAGGTCCCCATGCCGGATCCAGTTCCTCCTCCCAATGAATGGCACACCTGGAATCCTGCAACAAACAAAAAACACAAGAAAACAGTTCTCATGAAGTTTTCCTCCACATCGCCTCAAAGACTTCCTTCGCTCCTTCCTTCTTTGGCTACATAGAAAAACAACAGATAACCTTGGCAAGCAAGAATCTGCTTCTCCAACTTCTCCAACATACCTTGCAAGCAGTCACAGCTCTCCGCCTCCTTCCGCACAACATCAAGAACAGAGTCTATTAGCTCCGCGCCTTCAGTATAATGACCCTTAGCCCAGTTGTTTCCAGCTCCGCTTTGTCCGAACACGAAGTTGTCAGGCCTGAAGATCTGCCCATATGGCCCGGAACGCACGCTGTCCATGGTACCAGGCTCCAGGTCCATGAGCACAGCACGCGGCACATACCTGCCGCCACTGGCTTCATTGTAGTAAACATTGACGCGCTCGAGCTGAAGATCGGAGACTCCTTGATACGTCCCGGTTGGGTCGATGCCGTGCTCCTCACACACAACCTCCCAGAACTTGGCACCGATCTGGTTTCCGCATTGTCCTCCTTGGATGTGCAGAATCTCACGCATCTTGGCAGAACGAGATCGAAACCCCCGCAGCAAAACAAAAACAGAAGAACCGAAACCAAAGATGCAGACAAACAAATGAAGGCGCGAATAAGAGCAGAAGTGACGACGAGATCGAACTCCCCGTAACAAAAGAAAACCCAAGCAGGCAAAGAAAGCAAGCAAGCAAACGACGAGAGGATAGAAGGAAGGCGCGAAGAGCAGCGCGACGGGAGAAGAGAAGCGCCAGTCGAAGTAGAAGCTGAGAAAATAGAACAGATAAAGAAATGCCAGCAAAAGAAGGGAGGAAGGAAGTGCGCGGTCACATGAGTGGCAGCTCACCACTCAAATCTACGAAACTTATGGATTCTTCAAAATGTCTCCAGTTTTGGTTCCACTGAAATCTACATATTATCTAATTACTTTAAGTGAGCTTAGTGTGATCTAGGGACCAGGAAACTGGCAACAGGTAGCCGGTTACAAGCGAGGTAGCCGGCTACCAGACGTAAGAACCTTGGAAAGGTACTGCAGTGGAAACCGAGGGTGCCTAACACGGTGCGATTTCTTGCTCCCTCCCGGAGCGGAGCAGGGAAGGGATCTTACGCACAAGGTCCGTAGGGTGGGATCTTAGACATAAGGTGCGTAGGATGGGATCTTATGTGTAAGATCCCGAGGGCAAGATCTTATGCGTAAGCTCCCTAGAGCAGGGGTGTAACACAATCTGAACCATCAAATGTCCTCATTTGTTACACCCTAGAGCTTGGGCTCCATCCTGGGTTCAATGCTGTCCTATACATAACCTATTTTCTAGAAGATCAAGAGTGAAATCACAACCCTCCTAACAATGGATGAAAGGTCGGGTAAGCCTCTTCTCAATATCTGATGTCCTGTTTGGACGGCATGATGCATATGTAGAGGAAAAGAATGGTGAGAAAGTTTTGCTTGGTGAACGAACATTCACCGGAGAACAAAATCAGAGTTTGAGAACCTTTTGGACCAGAGGTTATGCACTAGATAACCGGCAAGAGGTAGTCCGTCAGATATCGAAAATAGCTAAGGATGCAAGAGCTGCAAAGGTACTTCAAGTAATCAAATGACATTAAACCGAAGACAATCCACTGTTCAGGGTTCAAGAGTGACAACATAACCCTCTTGTTGAGGGGATGAGAAGTCAGGCAACCCCTTCTTCTCCATGGACCAAATTTCATAATCCAATGTCTTGTCCAGATGATGCATGCACGGGGAACGGAAGGGTGAAAGGGTTATACTATGCTTGGTGAATGATGAGTGGAGGATGAATTAGAAGGTTCAGAACTTTAGGTTATGGTTTCAGAGATTTTTTTTGAACAGGGTTGTTCATAGGTAGATGGGTGTGGTTAGACTATGGTTACATTCTAAACGTGGAGTGCTAGGTATGAATGCACTACACAGGCTGTAAATGAAGCGGATGAGAGGAGGAGACAGGAGGCCACTTGGTGCAATTATTGTGGGAAAAATTTTAAATCTTTATTTAATATTATTTTAACATTTTATTTTATTTTTTGAGATTCAAACACACCCAAAATTCAAATCTCTTTCAAACGAAACCCTGAAATTTTTTGGGTAGTAGGTCTGCCCGCAATAGGTCTGCCCCTGCAGCATTGTCGCTTCCCTTCCTGAAGGGCAAGGGCCCAAATTCGAATTTGAAAAAAAAGAAGAAAAGCCTATTGTTTGTTTCTTGTGTCAATTGGTCAAAACTTAACGGATCTAAGAATAGGTCGGCTTGGAAGATCTGGACCATCCACGCGACAAAAATATCGAACTGCTCAGAAGAATTAATGGGGAAAACAACCTAAACGATTTTTAGCCATCCGATTTCAGATCACAGGTCATTCAAGACACACTTGCTAACGGCTTTTCAAGTTAGACCTCTCAATTTACTTCCTGATTTTTTAAAAAATTAATTAATTTTGGGGGATCCGACCGTTGCTCGGTAATGAGACATACAAGCGTTTTTCTGTTATGGTCAGGTCCAAAATCATTTTTTAAAAAAAACATTTAAATTTGATTTTGTGGTTTTCTTTTCTCATTCAAATCGGGAAAACGCGAAAAGAAAACAACGTTAATGTCTGGGGTGGCAGAGTAATGTCATAATTTTCTTGACCAAATTACACCTCATAATCTTCCGTCGATGATCATACACCCTCATAATATAGGCACTAAACGAAATGTGTCTGTTGAAACGAGTTTTCAAAAACTCGTTGAATCTGCCACCCCAGAGCATTAATGTCATGGAATGGCCTCGTCCTTGCTCATTACGACGTTGGGTGTGACACCTGGCTCACCCTAATAGGGCTCGCCTGTTGCTTTAGTATGCATAATGAGCAGCGATTCAACCATTCCAGAATATGTAACGTCCAGCGCCTGCCCGTTTCATCATCCGCTCGTTTGGTCGTAAACAGAATCCGTTTTGCAGAAACAACGCCGCCGTTGTTGTCGTTGTTCCTCGCGTTGCATGCGTTCTCGCGTCTCCTCCTTTCCTCTGATTCTCAAGCGTTTTTTCTCGTGCGATCTTCTCTCCTCCCTTTTCGTACTGGATCGTTGTTGTTGTTGTTGTTGTGTTCTTCATTTTCCTACATTTTGCAGCTCATTAGTAGTTTTCCCACAACCTTTATTCTTTTTTGAACTGACACATTATTATTGTTTCTTTTCCTCTATACACCTACAAACTCTTCACCGCACGCTTGCAGTCCCGTTTGTTCGTTGTTGGCAGTAATTCAAAACAAAGTTTGCGAGCTCTGCGTACTTGCAACTCTTGTCTTTTGGAGGTTCGAGGTGTGGCTTCACTCGTGTGGCTAAAGTTCTCACAGGTAAGTAATGACTATGTGTTCTGCTTTGTATTCCTCCGATTCTGCTCGATGCGTATCCATTACGATCACAAGACGTGTCGGTTTTGGCTGCTGTCTTTTTCCTTTTTATTCTTCTTGTTTTCTGTGTCTTGGAGGTCCAGAATTGGAAATGCCGTAGACTGTTGCAGAGAATAGGATCGTCGTTTTACAGGCTCTTTCTTGCACTGTCGTAATGTTTCTTTTCCTCTAGTCCAACAAACTCTTTACCGCACGCTTGCAGGACCGTTTGTTCGTTGTTGGCAGTCCGTGAACAAGTTTGGAGCTCTGCGTTCTTGTGATTCTTGTTTTTTTGGAGTGTCGAGATCCGGCTTCACTCGTGCCCGTTCTTCAGCTCAAACAGGTACGTAACTTGTGTGTTCCGCTCTGTACTCCTCCCTTTCTACTCGATGTGTATTACGATTGTCAAGAAGTGACAGTTTGAACGACTGTTTTTGTTTTGTTTTCTCTTTTTTCGCTTTTTCTGGTTTTTGTTTTGGAGGTCCAGAATTAGAAATGCAGTCGACTATCGCAGAGAATAGAGGGATGCAGATATTGCGGATATTTTGCAGTAAACAGTTTTATCACTCTCAAACCGTTGTCAAGAGATAGTGTTCAGCTTTGCAAGAACATAGTCCTCTGATACTGTAATGATGCCGTGAAGTTTTACTGCGTTCCGAGATAGTCTGCTTGCTCAAGATCCAGGGCGAACTTTTACGTATTTCTTTTTTGTGTAACAAAACTTCAATGCAGTTTCGTAGTATGCGCTCAGAATGCTAGCAGCTCTCTCAAAAGAGAAATTGAGTGATCTGGTTATCGAGAAGGCTGTTTTCAGCTCAAGAAGAGTGTTATGAGATGCAGTGTTTTCGGATTATGGCTTGAGAATGTGAACATCTCTGTCGTCTCAGTTGTGAATGACAACAGTAGAGAGAAATGTCAACCTTTCTGTGTGCCCTACTTCAAGATCATTGGAATTGGCAATTGACATTTCTGACAGTCACACAGGTGTGTGAAATTGGAAGGGAAGTCTGGAATCATGGCAGGGAGATCACTCAAAGGGCAATTGGCGTTTGTATCAACTGGCCTTCTCTCTATTTTGAACCTTCTGGCCACCATCGGAGGGATTGCAGGCATTGTGATCATTTGTGCACTGGAGCATGCACCCAGCAGTATAGGATGGCTCTTGATTGTTGTAGGTGGTTTCACAGTGGCTTCAGGATTGATTGGGATTTTTACAAGCAATCGGCGAGGTTGCTTCACATGGCAAGCAGTTCTTCTGATGTTTGCTCTTGTTGGTCTGATTTCGGCATCCTTGGTCATTTTCTTCAAGCCCACTCTGGTTCTGCAACGGATGAATCTCAAAATTAGTGAATCCAGTGCCCGGAAGATCATGAAGTTTCAGGCTGCGATTTTCTTCATTGTGTTCTGCATTGATGTGAGTGTCTTGTCATTGTTTTATGAATGGTTGCAATGCAACCATACTCTTTTTTGTATACATCTCTTTCTTTTGATTTCACACAATTCAAAACATGTTCAGACTCTATTGCCATAATGCTGCTGCAACCAAAGTCTTTGGTGGGTGAAGTGCTTGTATTGGTGTGAAGTTTTGGTGAGTAGTTAGCTGCTGGACAGTCTGGTTGGTTCTTCTTCACCTAATCTTTCAGTGGTTCATTTGTTCAGGTGATGGTCCTCATCCTTGGTACCTGTGTCAACTGCTGTGATCTTGTTGATTATTATGAGGACCTTGAATTGGCAAACCGCAAGAGAGCTGACCTGGGACGCACACAAGCTGAGTCAGGTCGACGGGCATCCAAGAAAGAAGACACAAAAGCATCTCAGCTGGCACAGAAAATGAAAGACAAGTATGGGAAGTGGACGAGTGATGGTGAAAGTAACACAAACAGGAGGGCAACACTTGGATAGACTCTGTGACACTAGAGGGGGAAGTCTACATGAGCTGGGTTTTCATGAAAGTATATCACTTTCCAAGGGAAACCAAGTCAATATTCCAGTCTGTTGCTAGATTAGCAGGTATTCTCCCATGAAGGTTCAAAGGTGGTGAGATTGGCTAAGCAAAGTCTGCACAATTGACATCTACTGTGCTTGTATGGGATGAAAGGATGCTCCCAATCAGACTAGTTGGGAAGTTTGGAAGGTCATGAGATGTGTGTCCTTACTTTTGGACAGAACATGAAGGAGGGTTAATATTCTCCATCTGTTTTAGGGTTTTCACTGGGAAACCCCAGTTTTGTTTCTTACATGTCAGCATGTAGACCAAATTCAGTTTGACATTTCTCTGTTGTGCCTCCATCTATGGGATTGTAGTTTGACCCAGAAACACAGTGATAGAAGCATAGTGGCTGGTGATATTTGGTCAAGATGGGTGAATGGGTGATTGAATGAACAAAGTCTTACTATGAAGAACAAATGGCAACTACTTGTACTTGATGTTCCGGTGGGACGTGACACTAGGATAGTAGGTGAGTATGTATTCCAACATTCCTCTTTTCTTACTCTGGATCCATGAGGCAACCATCATGCCAAAGTGGGCACAAGAGGATTCAGAAAAGTACCTGATTTCCACAAGTTGGTGGTTTGTGTCTTTTTTCCCATAATGTCATGTGAACTATGATCTCAAACTGCAGCCACATTGTTCGACTCAACTCTTTGTATATTTTTATCAGGCAGATGCAGCTTTGAGTGCAGTTTATTCTGACTTTCATGGACAACACATTGCACACTATCTTGTCACCTGTTCTGCCATTTCAGATTGGATCAAATCTCATCCTAGTTCAGGTACTTTCCTCTGCCCATCTTCATCAGTAAGTGGCAAAATCTGAAGGGGATACTCTACTTATCATCTTACAGTAAAAGCATAATCTCTGCTTCTTACTCTAAGATTTGAAATCAGTTTCTCAAGGTTGGACACTAGCATAGCATTTTGTGGGAGGGGAAGGGGTGTGCTAAAGTGCTAAATGGATATCCTTTCCTTATATGTCTCCACACATGTTTGTCCATCTTTCCCAAGCAATTCACAAAGGGTGGATACAACTACATTCACGAGTGTGTTTCTGAGCAACAAGGGAAATATAGCCTTGTTTGTCAATTCCAACAACCTCTGCAGGTTGTTGGTGGTCATGATATTGTGCCTAGTGATGGGAAAAGGATCTGTTGACATCTCTGCACACATGTTTCATCACTTTTAAGTATGGGTTGTACCTGCTGAAGGAACCTACAAAAAGCTAATGAAAAATAGTTACTGCTCAGTGCTTTGGATGTCATAATACATACCATTTTGCTGCTTTTCAGAAGCATTTCACCAATTTTCAATTTGATCTTAATCTAAGTTTAACTGAGTTACATAGTTTAATCAAGTTTTTTTGCTCTGCACTACAGGAGATGATCAACTGTTTTTCCCCTCATGTTTTCATCTGGTTTATGATATTTAAGTTAATAAAATAAAACTTTCAAATCAAATGAAAAATAAAAACCTGCACATCATAAAGGAACGAGCGGAATTGGTCATATTTTTACTGGTGGGCCTGTGGAGAGAGGTTCCATGGTCCAACTTGAGATTGGACAATTGAGCTTGAAATTTGCACTTGATGAACCCCCACCCATCTCACACTTCTCCTTTAAACTTTTTTGGGGACTAGAAACAAACCAAGTCAATAATTGTGCACAAATTGCTCATCCCAATTTGTAAGCAAAAGACAAAGTGGTTGCAAATTGTCAAAGACGGATTCAAACATACCACACTCATATATACAGGACTACATCTGGCTTTGCATGACAAGTAGTGTTGCACTCCAAAGTTTGATTTTCTTCACCCACAAGAGGGGATTGATCATTGATGGATGTGAGAATAGGCTTGCTTTGCTTGGGTGCACTTTCCATTGGAAAAAGTGGGCAAGCTTTTATGGTCTCTTGAATGTTATTATTGGTGGACTAAATCATTCAAAAAAGTTTGAATTTGTCAAGTTTTTATTACATAACAAAGTTCACATTATGGACACACTCCCCAATGAGCCTAAAGTTCAAAGCAAGGACCTATATGCCTTAGTTGATGTTTGGGTTCACCTGTGTGTAACCTACCTACCTAATCCTGCAATGGAGAGGTTCTGTGGGGTAGGTAGAAGAGTATGTGCTTAGTAGCTAAGTAGGTGCATGTAGATGGTCAGTACACATGCAAGGGCTAGGTACCGAGCTGTTAGTAGCAAAAACAGAAATTAGTTAACCACCTGTCATCTAGTGGGTTGTTAGCAGTGTTTTTTTAATAATTTTTAAAAGTAAAAAGTAATTCAATTTATTTTTAAATTTTAATTTATTATTATATAAGTAATTTTATTTTCCAATTTTGGCACTGTGGTCACCAAAGAAGACCCACTGTCAATTGTACACTGGCTTTTTGGGGGAAAAAAACCCTTTAAAAATCCACATATTTTGAGGGACAAAAGTCACATGTTGTCATATGTAGAAAATCAGTTCCTATTGCTCACCAGAACTAGGCAGGATTCTTTAAAAATATATAATTCACTGTCTGACCTTTAGCCAAATTTGGCTCATTCCTCTTGTGGATTATAGCCAGTCCACCTACTTGACTTCTCTACACTGTTGACAAACAAATATTTTTAGCACAAATTCATTGCCATTATGTCTCTAAAAGGAGAGGGGAGCTGGTGTTAGCAATAAGTTTTTTTTTTTTTATAAATGGAAAGAGAAATGAACATATGAACACTTCATACTTTTATTGGGCAATTTTGAAGAAAGGGAAACAAGACACACCACTCCTTCTAGAAAGGTTTAGAGACAACAAAGACATGAGAAGAACAATTGTCTCTCATATTTGAAAGTACTTCAAATCATGCCATGTCTTCAACTCAACGTAATTTAGTAAAAGCCTTTAAAGACCCTCCTTCCATACAATTCGTAAGTCCACTCAACACCAAAACCTAACCGACCAAATTGTTTGAAATAAAATCATGTTCAAACTTTTGAAACTTTAAACATATTCAAAAGAGAGGGTGATCTTTGAAAATTAAAAAATGCTTTCAAATCATCTAAAGGAAAATGAATCTTGAATGAAACAACGTGAAGGAATGACATACATGTATTAATGGAACTTGAAACGGATTGAATAGCATGACCAAGTAAAATAGTTTGAGTATAGTTTGGTGTCTAGTGATGTTAAACACTAGGATAACAACAATCATCGACAGACCTTTTAATTTGATTTGGAGGTTAAATTGTATTGATATTTGAAATTATATTGTATGTTTTCAATGTTTAAAAAGTAAGTAATTTAGTAAGTCAACAATTTTTTTTAATCTATAAGTTTTCATTTGTAATTTATCCTGATTAGTGTATTAATTTCATATTCAACTTCATTTTGTGATGTGAGCCTCCATTTTGTGGGCCATGATGTATATGCTTTTTCCATGTCCAAAATAGATTATGGATAATATAGGATTTTGTTGTGATATTTAACCGAATTAATGCCTTTACTTTAAGGTTTCTGATGGATTCAATTTTCAGGTATTGTGTAAATTTCAAATGGTTTATAAACTAATTTTGTTTGAGTATTTGTTTCCATGTGAAGACAAACTAAAATAGATAGGGTGCACCAAAGGCCCATAAATGTTTAACCCAAAGCTCAAACGCATTGCACACCAAAACACAACCATATGGAGGTAACTGAAAACTCATTGTGAGGACCCAATTGAAAATGTCAAAGCGCCCCCCCCCCAAAGGAAATCCCCTTGGTTGATTTATTTGCTAGATTTTCTATGGAATAAAAGGGTTTCAAAGTTCCTTTTAAAAATCTAAAATCAATAGCAAATTAGGTACACAATTTAAACCAATTTCCAAACTTTTCTAGCCAATCCCATCCGAAAGGAGCCCAATAACTAAGAAATAAATAAAACCACTAGACACAATCCATGAAAGATATTACTATTATTCAAAAGAGAAACTTGTTTGTGGGTAGCTGAACGTTTTACTACGTGAATCACACACACCAAAAAAGAAAACCAAAAAAGAGAAAAGAAAAAAAAGGAAATTATATTAATGAAAAAATGAAAAAGAAACTTATATCATTTCTTGGGGTTTTTTTTGTAAAGAAAAAGGTCTACCAACATTAGAAACAAGGTTGAAAATTTGAAATAATAAATGGGTTTCTGCCACGTGGAGGCTACAGGTCAATGACTAATGAGCCAAGTGGAAAGGGGGGGAGGACCTATGAGACACGTGGCAGAACTCCATTCGTCTATCATAGAGGGCGGGAATAGGAAGAAGTCTGCCGGGTGCATGCGTTTCTGTGTCCCGCGAGGACTCTGTCGCGTGCAGAGATCCGGCGTCGCGGGTGGTGCAGATCCCCAAAATTGCTTCTCATCACGGCGATTTGTGAAGACAATCTGCTTCTCTCGTTTCCGCGTCTGGTGAGATCTGAAGAGAAAGAAAGAAAGAAAGAAATCATCTGATCTACTTCTTTGTAGTTGTGGTTTCCATTTTGTGCTCAGTAGTAGAGTAGCTTGGCAGAAGCTCGAGGACGTGAAGAAGACTCGAGAAGAAGACACAGTGTTTGCTGGGTTGGCAATTCGCGTAATACTCAATGCAGGGAGTAAGAATTATCTGCTTTTTGTTGTTGTGCTCAATTTGGATACTTCTTCCTAGTGTCACGGAGCAGCGGAGCCTGGAAGAAGCATATGATGATGATGATGATGATGATGATATCAGGAAGGAAAGTGATCTTCTAGTGAAGAAGCTCCACGGCATTTCAAGATGGAATGGGGTTGATACTAGGGAGGAGGATTCCGGAGGTGCACAGCATGTTGACATGATCTGGGATTTACCGGCTGTGATTGCCAGCTCTCTCTCTCTTGCATCATCCCATCTTGCAGATCCTGCGCCTGAAGAAGACGAACCTCCTCCACCTCCGGATGATGAACCGCCCCCTCCTCCTTCTCCTCCGCCGCTTTCTCCTTCTCCTCCCCCTCCGTCTCCATCACCACCTCCACCAACGCACTCTCCACCACCCCCTTCTCCTCCTCCTCCTACCCCATCACCACCTCCACCTTCTCCACCACCGCCGTTCCCATCACCACCTCCACCAACGCCATCTCCACCACCCCCTTCTCCTCCTCCTCCTCCTCCCTCCCCATCACCACCTCCACCTTCTCCACCACCGCCATTTCCATCACCACCTCCACCACCCCCTTCTCCTCCCCCTCCTTCCCCATCGCCACCTCCACCATCCTTTTCTCCTCCCCCTCCATCTCCCGATCCGCCTCCACCATCCCCTTCTCCTCCGCCCCCGTCTCCTTCTCCTCCGCCTCCATTTCCCTCTCCGCCACCACCATCCCCGTCTCCTCCGCCTCCACCATCCCCCTCCCCCCCCCCCCCCTCCCCCCCCCCCCCCCCCCCCCCCCCCCCCCCCCCCCCCCCCCCCCCCCCCCCCCCCCCCCCCC
>Ga0116229_10013083_pt1 | contig 11815 bp, 9 predicted proteins | sample S1TSphgellanicum_3_FD_87313 | JGI IMG/M metagenome (GOLD analysis project Ga0116229, IMG submission 87313) | Host-associated microbial communities from peat moss isolated from Minnesota, USA - S1T2_Fc - Sphagnum magellanicum MG | ecosystem: Host-associated > Plants > Peat moss > Unclassified... | reverse complement strand
TCGCGACGCTCGCGCGCGGAACGTACTTCCCGCTCTCGTCGGTAGTTGCTAAAATCCTCTAACTGCGATATAACAAGTACAACTACCCTGACGATGTCGAATCGGCCGTCGTCAGACGGCACGATTCGCAGAAAGGTGACTACCGCATAATGGCAGTCAAAAAAGCGAAAAAGAAGGCCACCGCCAAGAAGACGGTTGCCAAGAAAACGGTTGCTAAGAAGAAAGTAGCCAAGAAGAAGACCGCCAAGAAGTCGGCCGCCAAGAAGACCACCGCGAAAAAGAAGACGGCCAAAAAGAAAACGGCTAAGAAAAAGACCGCCAAGAAGACGGTCCGTAAAGTAGCCAAGAAAAAGACCGCCAAGAAGAAAACGACCCGTCGGAAGGTCGCGAAGAAAGTCTAACCGGGAAAACGGTGCAAAGCGAGCCGCGTCGATCGACGCGGTTCGTTTTGCGTTTGCCCGCTAGGGCGTCGCGAGTTCGCCGAATCGTTCCACGCCGTCGTCGTGGCGGATGCGGCGGCGCGGCAACGCGTACGGCTGCGCGAGGCTCGTCACGAGCCCCGGTCGCTCCGTGAACGCCGCGGCGATCCCGAGCTTCTTCATGATCTCGAGCGTCACTGCGTCGAATTTTCCGGCGGGATACGCGTACGTGTCGGGCGGCGCGCCGCCGAGATAATGCGCGAAGCGTCGCATGCAGCCGCCGGCCTCGGCCATCTGTCCCGCGCGATCGAGCGTCGAGAGATCCAAGTGGAACGTGCCGTGGCAGGCGACTTCCATGCCGGCCGCGCGCATCGCGCGCATCTCGCTCCACGTCAGGTGGCGCGGCGTTCCGACGAATCCGCTCGAAACGAAGAACGTCCCGCGCGCGCCGTATTTGCGCAGCAGCGGCAGCGCGACCGTCGCCGCATCTTCGTATCCGTCGTCGAACGTCAGCACGACGACGCGCTCCGGGCGCACGCCGCGCGCCACGTCGTGCGCGAGCTCCGAAGCCGTGATCGTTGCGATTCCATGCGCGCGCAAGTATCGCAGTTGCGCCTCGAACGCCGCGGGCTCCACCGTGAGATCGCGGCCGACCGGACTCGTCGGAACCTGCGCGTCGATCTTGTGATACATGAGGACGGGCACGCCGGGCCACGTCGTCGCCGCTTCCGCGCGCACGCGCGACACCGGCGTTCCGACGAGCGCGACGGCGAACCCGAAGGCGATTGCCGCGGAGACGAAGCGTGCGATCATGGCGTACCTGCGAGAACGACCGAGGGATTGCGGAACGCGAGCGATCCGGCCGCGTGCGACGGCGCGTTCGCGAGCGAGTCGACCGCATAGAGCGATACGAGCCGCACCGGCGGACTCACGTCGTCCGGCAGAACGACCGTGACCGGGCGCCAACCGAGCCAATCGACGGCGCGCGCGAGCGTCAGCGCGCGCCGTTCGCCGAGCCCGTTGACGAACGCCGCACGCACGCCGACGCCGTTCGCATCGCCGAGAATCTCGACCGTGAACGATTGGGGTTCGCCGGGAATCGCGATATCCGCGTCCGCATACGCGGCGCGTTCGCCGCTCGTGAAATCGTACGGCAGCGTCATCTCCGGTCGATCGGGCGCGAACGAAAGCGCGCCGAGCGCACCCGCGGGCGCGGAATCGAACCGCCACAGCGATCGTCCTCCGGCATCGAAGAGCGCGAGCTCGCGCACGTGATGGCCCACGTATAACGTCCACTCGCCGGTCGCTCCGCCGACCGACGCCGCGACGCGCGCGTCGCGATCGGGGGCGACGAAGAGACCGGGGCCGACGAATCGTCCACGATCGCTCGTCCAACGAACGCGATCGCCGAGGGCGACGTCGCGACCGCGCGCATCGACACCGCTCGCCGCAAACGTGACCGTTGCATTCGGATCGGGATCGCGCACGTCGGGCGCGATCGCGAGCTTCGCGAGCCGCGTGACGACGTCGAAACGGACGACGGCATGCGTCCCAGCACGTCGCAACGTGACCGTGCGGGATGCGCGCGATCCCGCAACGATCGATCGTTCGGGTGCGTGCGTCGATGTCGGATGGCCGGCCGCGTCGACGAGCGCCAGCGTTACCGGAACGTTCGTATCGGGCAGCGCCACGATCGGCGAGGGGCGCACGACGAGTTGCCTCGCCGGCCCGCGCGGCGCATCGCTGCACACGAACAAGCCGTCGGCAACCGGGCGTTCTTCGCCGTCGCTCGGTGCGTTGAGAACGCTCGCGTCGGCGTTCCCGAGCACGCGCGCCACGAGCGTCGACGAGCCGCCCGAATCGAACGCCATCGCGTTCGCGGCACCGAAGCCGAGCATCAGCGCGGCAAACTCCGGGCGCGTCACGCCGACGGAATAGTCCGCGCGCCGGCCGTCGACGGCGACGAGCACGAGATCGCCCGCGGCCGTCGTCGCCGCGCCGGAAACCGGAAAGCGCCGATCGCGTTCTTCGGGCGCGGGCGCGTTCGGGTCGTCGACGAGCGCACCGTTCGCAACGAGCAACGGTCCGCCGCCGACCGCATTCGCCATACCGGCGAGCGCCGGCGTCGTCGCAACGTTTACGTGCACGACGTCGCCGGGATTCGGAAGCGGCCCGAGCGCGCGCGCGGCCGGTCCGAACGCGAGTTCGGGACCCGCGATCGTCGCATGGTTCGGATCGCCTTCGACCGCGCGATACGTGCCTGCGAGATCGGTTGGAAGATGCGCTTCGTCGACGGGCACGAGCGGCACGATGGTGACGTCCGGGTTCGGTTTGGGCGTACCGTACGCCGGTGTGAGGATGCCGACGCCGCCCTGCGGCGGCCACTCGTTCACCGTCGTCACGGGCAACGTCGTCGCGCCGTAGCCCACGCTCCCCGAGAACGCGACGTTCTCGAACGCGATCGTGCGATCGCTACGAACGTCGAGCACGATCCGCTTCGAGGGCGTCCGCAACAGCGCGCCGTCGCGCACCACGATGTTGAGCGGTTGGTTCGTCTGACCGATATCGAAGTAATCCGCGTTCACGCCGGCTACCGCACCGATACGGTGCGCCATCGATGAAACCGTTTCGCCGTTCGAGATCATCTTGTCGTTCGCGACGACCGCCTCGAAGCGAACGGTCGGTTCGCGCGGATCGACGGCGACGACCGTGACTACGAGCGGGCCGTCCGTCGTTTGCAAGCGATAGACGCCGCGCCGAATCCCGGGCGCGACGAACTCCGTTTCGTGCGACTCCGCGATCACGAGCGGGAACGGCGCCGGCGGCGCGAGCGTCTTCGGCAACGCGGGCATCACGGCGTGGGCCGCGATTCGGGCGCGGGAGTTGCGGGCGAGGCGATCGGAACGAGCGAGGGTTGAGGTGCCGAACTATAGAGGAAGAGCGCATCGGAAACCCAGCGTTCCGCGCTATGATCGGACGGTACGTTGCGGACCGTCACGTTCGCATCGCCCGGCGCGCGCGAGACCATCGTCACGGAACCGCCCGAGTCGAGCGCCATCGCATCGGTCACACCGAAGCGGATCAAGAGATCCGCGAATTCGGGGCGCGTCATCCCGACGGAGCGTTCGGGGTGGCGACCATCGACCGCAACGAGCAGCAGATGATCGTCGGCCTGGCGGGCGAGCGCGACCACGGGCCAACGATAGTCGCGTTCGTCGGGCGCCGGCGCATCCGGGTCTTCGTACCACGCGCCGTCGCGCACGAGAATCGGTCCGCCGCCGATCGCGGCGACCGCTCCGTCGATGCTCGGAACGATCCGATACGACAGGCCGATGATTTCGCCGACGCGGACCTTCGCATGCGTCGCCGCGCCGAACGCGACGCCGAGCGACACCGGAAGCGATGCCGAAGCATCCGATACGCTCGTGACGCGGTACCGATTCGCGCTCCCCGTCGGCTCGATCGTCGCGAACGTCGTGCCCGGATCCGCCGGCAAGGTCTTTCCGAATGCCGGCGTGATGACGGTGGCCTCGCCGACGGGCCAGTCGTTCAGTTGTGTGATCGGATACGCTGCGCCGCCCACGCGAACGGTGCCTTCGATGTGGAAGAGATCGAAGCGTACGTGCTTGCTTTTGTCGATCACGAGTGCCGCGCGCTGCACCGGGCCGCGCACGATCTCGCCCGAGCGCTCGAGCATGCCCTGCGGCTCGTACGTGCGCCCGATATCGAAATAGTCGCCGTTGACCCCCGCAACCGCACCCGTGCGCACGCCCATCGCCGACGTTCGTTCGCCGCTCGAGATCACGTGATCTTCTGCGATCGCGGTGTCGAAGCGCAGCGTCGGTTCGGCGGGATCGATCGTGAGCACGTTGACCACGAGCGGTCCGTGATCCGTTTGCATCGCGTACATCGCGAAGCCGAGCCCGGGAGCGGTCGTATCGAAATGAACCGATCGAAGATCCGGCTCGTCGGCGATCTCGCGAATCAGCTTCGCGAACGCTTGCAGATCGCGCGACCCGCCGGCGAGCCACGCAAACGGTTGCGGCAAATCGTGAACTTCGCCGACCGCATCGAACGGCACCGCATCGAGCGAGCCCGCGATCGCTTTCGTACCGACCCCACCGCTACCGAAAACGAGATCGCCGTGAAGACCGTGCAAACTGTGCGAGAACATCAGAAACGTGACGTCGTCGAGTCGCGCGGTTCCGGCGAGCGATCCGCGCACCACCGCGACGTTCACGTCGCGCACGACGCCGGCCGTCGGTTTCATCTCCGAGGCATCTTGCAAGGCCGCGAACGCCGCCGCCGGAATCGCATCCGCGACGATCGCTTGCCCCGCGAGACCCCGCGGCGTCGACGCGTGCAGCGCGATCGGGTAACTGCGATTGCCATCGACGAGGGCGAGCGTGCCCTCGAAGAGCGGCGGTGCGTCGGGCGACGCTTCGAATGCAAGCGTGCCGTCGACATCGCCGAACGCGAGACCGCCCGCGGCGATACGGCCGCCGGCGACGCGCACCGTCGCGCCGGGATACGCGCGCGCGAACGCATCGACCGCGGGAATGCCGCCATGAATGTCGGCGATCGTGAGGTTCGGCCGGTCGAGCGTAATGCGTGTCGTGGGCGCGAGTGCGATCGTCGCGTGCGGCGCTTCGAGCACGGGCGATGCCGCCGTTCCGATCGCGAGATCGCGAACGTCCCACACGCCGTTCGCATACGTCGCCGACGAAACGTCGACGTCGCTTCCGAGCGCGCGACTCGCGGCGCGCGCGAACGCGGCGCGCTCGATCGGTCCGCGTGCGAGGAAGCCGGCCGCGAGCGCGACGAGCGCGCACGCGGCGATGATCCAAACCAAGCTCCCTCTGCGTCCCGTCATGATCCCGACCGGGATATCCGCACCGACGGCCGCAACACCTCTTGCGATGACGAAACCCATCGTGGCCGCACTCGTATGCCTCGCCGTTCTTTCCTGGCAGCCGCATGCGGCGCGCGCACAGGACGACTTGCCGCAAGTCGCAACGAACGCGCGCGAGCCCTACGTGGCCGTCCTCGTGTGGCACGACGTGCTACCGGCGAAGGAGGTGTGGTTCGATACGACGACCGCGACGTTCGCCACGCAGCTCGACGAGATCGCGCGCGGCGGATTTCACGTGGTGCCGCTCGCGACGCTACGCGATCATCTCGTGCTCGGAACGCCGCTGCCCGCGAAGCCGCTCGTGCTGACGTTCGACGATAACGGGACCGGAATCTATCGCTACGCATTTCCGCTCCTCGAACGGCATCGCTTTCCCGCGACGCTCTTCGTCCACACGAACTTCGTGGGTAAGACGACGAGCAAACATCACAACACGTGGGACGACCTGCGCGCGATGGAACGGAGCGGCTTGATCGACGTGCAGAGCCAAACGGCCAACCATCCGCCGGATCTCACGGTGCTCGACGACGCGGACGTGTTGCACGAGTTCGCGCTCTCCAAGTATTCGCTCGAGCATCGCCTCGGGCGCAAGATCTACGCCGTCGTCTATCCGTACGATGTGTACGACGCACGCGTCGAACGGCTCGCGGCCCGCTCGGGATACGTTCTCGGCTTCACGGAAGACTGGGGTGCCGCGGGCGACTCGGCGTCGCTCCTCGAGATCCATCGCTACTCGATCCTCACCCGCTTCGATCAAGCACTCGCCGACGTCGCAGCGCACGCGAAATGAAAAGCGCCCGCTCGCATCGCTGCGAGCGGGCGACACGCCCCGATTTTAGGGATTGCTTTTCGTCTGCGGGTCGCCGGCCACCGGAAGGCCGGTCGCGCCGACGAGGTTGACGACGAACGGCGTCCCGAGTCCCGTGATCTGGCTGTAGCCCTTCTTCCCTGACTTCTCGGTCACGACGCCGTTGTAGCCGGGAATTCCGTCGTGGAAGAAATGGTACGGCAGCGCATCGTTCGCCGCACCGAGTTCGTACAACGTCGTGTTGACGTTGCCGAGCCGCGATTCGCCGTGGATGACGAGCAATGCGAGAACACCCGCGAACTCGGGCGACGACGCGCTCGTGCCGATGACGCCGTACAGGTAGCCGTCGAATGCGAGAACCGACGCACTGTCGTCGGCTCCGCACGACGAGGCGATGGTCGGGCAGCCGCCCATCTGCATCGAGACGTCCGGAATCGAGCGGCCGGACCCCGATAAACCGTATCGCTTCTGATACGACGGCATCGAGAAGACCTGACTGCGACCGCTGCCGGAACCCCAGTAGCCGCCGGTCACCACGGACCCGTTGCCGTAACCGTACACGTCGTACGGAACCTCCGGATCGCCGTATTCACTCTCACGAACGTACTTCGAGGTCAGCACCGGGGGGTTCGGTTGCGGGTTCGGAGGCGCGGTCGTGACGAGGTTCGTGCCTCCGACCGCGGTCACGTTCGGATCGTCGGCCGGCTCGTCGACGCTCGGCACAAAGACGCCGTTCTGGCCGTTCACGTAGTAGCTCTTCGACGGACACGCGAGGCCGGACGAGTCGCCCGACGATGCGAGGAACGTCTGCCCCTGTGCGTTGCCTTGCGCGAAAATATCCTTGTAGATGTTAAGAATATAACGGTAGTCGACGCCGCCGTTGTATGCCGGCGTGTATCCGAGTTCGCATCCGCCGAACGAGCTACTCGTCACGTCGACGTTGTCGTCCTCGACGATCTGAAAATATCCCGCGAGAACCGAGTTGTCGCTGAGATCCGGGATATCGTACAGGTGCACGGTCGCTCCGGGAGCGCTCCCGAGCGACTGCTGAACGTCGAGGCTCGCCTCGAACGACGAATCGGAATTCGGATCGAAGGGAGCGCCGCCGAGGACGTAGTGCCGCACGACGGTCGGAACCGGCGTGTGGCTGATCGCGGTATAACCTTCCGAATCGAAGTAGCCCTTCGTGTCGCTATCGAGCACGTCGCTGCTGATCTCGATACCGATCTTCGCGAAGCGTCCGCGAACGTCGGACCACGTGGGATACGAATAGGCTTGTTTGAGATCGGTGAACCAGTACGGGCCTTCGGCCGAATACCGGCTGCTCGGCTGTACGCGGGAGAGTCGCGTATAGAGATGCTTCGGGCGCACGTAACCGATGCCGACGACGTTCGCGCCCTCGCGTGCCAAGCCGACGGGTAACGTGACGGCTTGTTTGGTCACGGCGCTCATGTGGCCGTTCGACGATCGCAACACGCTCATCGTAACGTTGAACGCGCGCTCCACGGTCGCGCTCGGGGCGTGCACGGCATACGCCTGAGAACCCGCGCGATCGATCGTGAAACCGGCGGCCTTCATCGCGGCTTCCACGCGTGCGCGCGATGCCGCCGTCGGGCCGAACTCGCTTGCGAATTGCCTCGGCGTTAGGAAATGATGGTAGAGCGGCGAGCGGAAATCGCCCTGCTCGGCGATCAGCTGGTCGAGTTCGGCCGTATTGCGGAGCGGCAACTTGACGAGGAAATTCACGCTCTGGTTCGGAGGCGCCTTACCGAGGAACGCGTCCGTTGCGGCGCCGGCGGGCGACGCTCCGAGAACGGGAGCGAGAAGCAACGCAGAAAGCGCCGCTCCCCTAAGCGATGGCTTAAACACGAATGAAACCTTTCATACCGCGACGTTCGGCCACAGAGAGAAACGACCGAACACGCAGCCCCGTAACAGGCTCCGTGTCGAGCAATTCAACGGACCCGGGTAGCGGGTTCCTTCAGCGTTCGCGTGCCGAAAGACCTAATTTCATCGACCTCTGCCGACGCTCACTTCCAGCAGTCGACGATCGTCGCGACTTGCGATGCCTTCCCCGTCAACGGCAGCCGATACATCGTCTCGAGCGTGCGCAGCGTATTGAGATGATCGACGCGTTCGTCGTAGCGCCCCGGCTTCACCATCGGGCCATAAAAGATCGTCGGAATCGTGTTGGCGGGATCGTAGCCCTCGTCCCACGTGATAACGACGAGCGTATCGTGTTTGTCCGCCCACGCGAGCAGAGGCTTCACGTGCGTTGCGAGCCACGTGTCGCCGGCCTCGATCGAGCCGTCGTGCATGTCGTCGTCGACGTCGGGAATCAGGAACGAGACCGTCGGCAACCGATCGTAAGAACGCGGCAAATCGTCCATGGGCTTGCTGTCGGAGGCCGGCACGTTCGAGAACGCAACCCACGGCGCGTGTTTGCGCGCGTACGTCCCCGCGCTACAGACGGTCGAGCCCGTCCCCGGCAGCGCTTCCGCGTACCCCGCGAACGTCAGATGAGCGGCGAGCAGTTCGCTGCCGAGATTTGGAGCCGTCGGTGAGATGCCGCTCGCGGGGCAGCCGTCACCATTCGTGTTCGTGACGCCCGCGAAGAGCGCGAGATAGTTCGGTAAGCTCGGATGCGTGACGCCGTGGGCGTCGACGAAGAGCGCGCCGCGCGCGGCGATACGGTTGATGAACGACGCGTTGCCGTTGCGGTCGATCTGCGCGAGCGACTTGTTCTCTTCGACGATCACGATCACGTGAGCCGGCCGCGGCAAGACGGTCGCGGCATCCGCCGCAGCGGGAAGCGAGGACGCGAGCAGGGCGAGCGAGACGAACGCAACCCGGCAACCAAAAGAAAATCTCATCGTGTGAGCGGTTCGCGAAGTGAATGCCGACCTCCGGGCGAAGCGACCGGCGTGGCCTCGACCGACGGACTCTCCGCGTGAGGCGCTTCGTAACGGTCGCCATCGGCGCCATGCTCGGAGCGCTCGCATCGTTTTCGCCCGCTGCGGCGGACCCGGCAACGTGCCGGTGGGTCGCGAACCCTCCCTACGTGCAGGTGCGGAGCGGATCCCCCGTTCCGTTGCTCGCAACGGGCGTGCGCGGAACAACGATCGATCCCACGCTCGTGGCCGCCTACACGTGGAACCCCAACCTCGTGCGACGCGGACGCGTTCGCATCGCCCGGGATGGAACCGTGAGTTCGATCGTCACGGTAAGCGGCGGCGGATGCACGCCGGTGCGCGTCGCGGTCCTCGTCTACAGCGACGGGTACGTGCCGCAGCGAAGCGTCGCCCTCAACTTCGGCGATTCGCAAGCACACGACGAATTCGACGCGGGTCGCGGCAGCTTCGAGACGCTCGGCTCGCATGCGGAGATCGGCGATCCATTCGGACTCTATCGCACGTGGCTTTCGGCCGATCTGCGATCGATCGCCTACTTGCATCGTGCCGGTACCGTCGAGGACGTGGGCGATACCGCGCCCGAAGAGGAGCCGACGTTCGGCGTGCGCGACACGTCGCTCGAGATCCGCGCCGGGAAAACGGTAATCCCCGGCGGCCTCGTTGCCGACCTCACGTTCATGACGGCCGGCAGCAACACGCCGCGCCCCAACGTCTCGGGATTCGGCATCGGGATCGAGGTGCCGCCGACGCTGCAACAGACGCTCTCGGCATATGGTGCGGCCTCATACTATCCGAACCTGACCGGCGGCGGCGTGCGCTATCGCGCCGTGCGCTTCCGCGCGGGTGGAACGCTCTCGCTGCTGCCGTTCTTCGGGTATCCCTACTATCTCGATCTCGCAGCCGTCGGCGACCGCCGCAGCGACGCATCGCGTGCGCCCGCTTCGGTTCGCTTTCAAGGCATCGTCTTCGGCATCGGCTATCGCTTCGGGAGTCGCCTCTGATGCAACGCCACGATTTCATCCGCTCGCTCGCATCCGTCCTCGCGCTACCGCTCGCGGCGGGAGCGGCGCCTACCCCGGAACCGTTCAACGTGCTCGTGCTCGGAGATTCGATCGCCTGGGGGCAAGGGCTCACGAACGATCACCGCTGGCGTACGTCGATCGTCGACCGTCTCGCGGCTCGACTCGGCCGGCCGATCGTGGAGGTTCCGACCGAGGTGCATTCCGGCGCGTCGATCGGACTCGGCGACCTCAATCAAATCGCCGACACGAGTCGCGATCACGTCGCCAACGATCGGTACGCGCCGCGTTACGACGATGCGAATACGACCAGCGCCACGCCGGTCGAGTCCGCATCGTTCGAACTTTCTTACTTGAAAGAGGGCCGGTACGCGGGCGAAATCCCGTCCTACACCCCGACCGTTCTCCGGCAGCTCGACGATTACGATGCGAGCCCGAGTCGCGACACGCGCATCGATCTGATTCTGCTCAGCGCCGGAATCAACGACGTGGGCGTGACGCGGCTCCTCGATCCGATCGCCGACCGGCGGTACGTGCGCGAAGCGATACGCGTGCACTGCCACGATCACTTGCTCGCGCTGCTCGATCGTCTCCGCGTGCGCTTCGTCGAGCCCAATCCGAATTGCATCGTCGTGGTGCTCTCCTACTATCCGATGATCGGCGAGGATAGTTTGGACATCCCACCCGTACGCGAGCTCGTGCGCGCGCTGCTCGGATCGCCCGTGCAGACGCGCGCCCAAGCGCGCAGCCAAGGTCTCGAGCGCGGCGCGGCGAGCATCACCGCAACGACGAGCGACCTCGCGGGCAACGCATCGCGCTACACGCTCGCGAAGCCGAACGAGAATCCCACAACCACGCCGCCGCGCAAACTCAACGTGATCGCGCGCGCGCTCGTCGCGGCCGCGAATCGTTTCTTCGACCAATCCGAGGCCGCGATCGGAGAAGCGGTCGACGATGCGAATCGAGCGCCGTTCTCACCGAATTTCGTTCACGTGACGCCCAACGTCGATCCGTTGCATACGGTCTTCACGATTCAACCCGACCCGCAACTCTGGAGTTTGAAGAACGCGACGCTCGCGCCCGAAGACGAATTGGTCGCCGAGCGCTTCGCGATCTGCGACCGTCTCGGGATCGAGCGGCACGATCTCGATCCGAGCGCGATCGCGGCGTGCCGGATCGCATCGATCGGTCATCCGAACGTCAACGGCGCCGAACAATACGCGGACTCGATCTGGAACGCAATCCTACCGAGGCTACCGAAAGCCGCGAGCTAACCGGCCTTCTTCTTCGGCTTTTGCAAGAATAACACCAGGGGCACGAACAGGAACGTCAGATAGCCGACGAAGCGCGCCGTATCGGCGTACGCGAGCGTCGTCGCTTGGCCGACGATGATGTTGTTGAGCGCGATACGCGCGTTCACGTCGTTCGGTCCGCCGCGCGCGTCCACGAACTCGCGGATCGGCGCGACGCCGAGCGACGCGCGCGAACCGAGCTCCGTTTGATGCACGGCGGCCTGACGCGCGATGATCGTGATCAGCACCGCGGTCGCGATACTGCCGCCGAGTTGACGCGCGAGGTTGAACATCGCCGACGCTTTCGGAACGTCGCGCGGTTGCACGGATCCGAAGACCGCGAGCGAGATCGGCACGAAAATCTGCGCGAGGCCGACGCCGCTGAGCGCGAGCGGCGGAAAAAACGTCCAGAACGTCGCGTCGGTCGTGGTGACGGCGGCGAGCCACACGTTC
>Ga0116229_10013082_pt1 | contig 11816 bp, 7 predicted proteins | sample S1TSphgellanicum_3_FD_87313 | JGI IMG/M metagenome (GOLD analysis project Ga0116229, IMG submission 87313) | Host-associated microbial communities from peat moss isolated from Minnesota, USA - S1T2_Fc - Sphagnum magellanicum MG | ecosystem: Host-associated > Plants > Peat moss > Unclassified... | reverse complement strand
TCTTTCAAAAAGATGGGAGATTAACTGCAACATTAGTGGGTGAGTAGCAAACGACAAGTGATGAATGGGTGAGTGGGTGAGCAAGCTCAAGTGAACAACAAAAAATATTTATAGCATATTCCATGCCAAATCATCAAATATTTTCTAAATATTTTCATGCCATGTGGATTCACTTTTTGTGACATGGTAGAAAATCCATTGTTGACATGCAAAATATTTTGCTATGTGGACAAAGGTCCGACGTTAACACACATAAATTGATTTCTTGTTGTATTTATTTGTTAAAATGGTGGTTTTGATTTATAGCATTAACCTGGGGGCCTTTTGAAAAATGGAAACCAATTTTGGAACATTCACCATAACAGAAAGAATTAGCCCTTCCAAGGATGATAGAACTATAACATACTTTAGTAATGATTTTCTTAACAATGTGGAATTAATTTTTCCTACTTAATCCTTTGAATTTCTCTACTAACACTAAATGGCCAATTTTAGTTATGTACACATACTGAACTATGAATAGTGAAAATGAGATAAGCACAAAAAAATTGATGCAAATGTAACTTTATTATAATATCATTGGTTTTCACATGCTTTAACACGCACCAACAAACATTAAACCTTGTCCCAACTCCATGTGGGACAATGAATGCACTTTTCAATCTGCCCATAATACATTATGTTTTGTAGGATATGATACATGTGCTTACATTGCACCCATGCCCCATGCTCGTCCAAAGAAATTGTTGATATGACAACAAAATATATACAAGAACAACTTGGGTAATTTCTAACTATTGCATCAAAACGTTTGTGGCCGAAGAGTATGTTGTAGATTTGTCCATACCTCAAAGGCTAGAGATTTACAAGGGGCAAAATAATCACATGAATGGAGTTGGGGTCCCAATTATTGTTTTGTGTGTATTGATTTTTGTTATGCATTCAACACGTATATTTATTTACAATGCAGAACATTGCATTGTAAAGATGGCACTAATCAATGTGCTAGAATCCATCCCCACATATAGTTTCTTTGACCTCTATCACACCTTGAAAAATTATAGGATACATACTTTGTGAACCACATGGCAATTAATGGACGTGCAATGATGTTAGCAAGTGAACAAGTAGTGAATAGTGATCATGTGAACTTGCCCAAATGATGAAGAAAGAATATTTTGATAATATTACATGCCACGTTAAGGTATTTTTTAATATATTCCTATGTCATATGGATGGAAAATCTACCATGTGGTAAAATATTTCATGACGTGGTATGGAATATTTTGCGACATCTGTAATGGGTTGGAAAGGGATTTCATGAGTGAAGTACCTAAAAGTTAACATCATGGAAAATGTTTCTTATTACAACTTAAATATTAACATAATTACTGCAGTTCAAACATTATGGAAAGTTCAAGATGTATTTTGAAGATGGAAATAATGTAACAATTCACAAAATGATAGAACAAGCACATGAGGCACATTAGCATCTCTTGGCCATGTAGTCCTAACTATTAATAGTCTATTGAACTTTGCAACCAATACATTTACAATGTATTCCTAGGAATTTGTAGTTGTTTACACACATTCTTTTGAATTTTATGAATAAAAAAAACACATTGAAACTAATGCAAATGTAGCCATGTTTATTGGCTTTCAATGGTTTTAACTTGCATTAGAGAATGTTGAACCTTGTCCCAATTCCAAGTGGCATAATGAATGAACTCTTTTGTTTGCCCATAGTACATTATGTTCTAAAGGATATGGTACATGTGCTTACATTGCATCCAAGGTAAACGCCCATCCAAAGAAATTACAAACATTCCGACAAAGTATATGCAAGAGTAGCTTGAGAAATTTCCAATTGTCAGATTGTAACATTTGTCCCCAAAGAATATGTCATAGATTTGTCCATACTTGGGGGGTTGACATTGACACGGGGAAAAACGGTTGCTTGAAAAAGTAGTTTCCTGGTTTCCCAATTGTTTGTATATTGTTGTGACAATTTAAACACTACGGGCTATCTCATTTTTTACCACTAAGCAAGTTGTAGCCCAACTATTGGCATCTATTAGCCTTTGTTGTTGTGACAATTTGAACATTACATGATGTTCCATTTTTTTACCACCTTAAGTTGTAGGCCAACTATTGGCATCTACCGGTTTGAAGAGATTTTGGAAGGAGATAATAGGCATTCTGCCATTGATATTGATCGTCGTAGAAGTTTGGCCTCCAAATAAACTCTAAGCATTATTCTTGTGTTGGGCATTGAAAATAAACCCAACCTCCTCTAGACATTTCCTTCTGAGTCAAGTTAGTGCCTTGTTGGATTGGCCAAACATTGGGAACTTTTAACTTAGTGATGGTGTACTTTTGTGTAGTCACACCCACACAACTATTCAAGTCATGAGGACAAATCCAATGCTTGTGATGTTCCAAAATTCTAATATGAAATTGAACCCAAAACATAGAATAGCAAGGAACAAGATTCCCACTTGTCATTTTGAATGTATTGATTTTTGTGAAGCATTTGATGCATGTATGTTTATGCAAAACGAAACATTGAATAACAAAAGTGGGTGGGCAATGATCAATATGCCATTGGCCATCCACATACAAAATCTTTATCACCTTCAACCCCCATTGAAAGATTGTTAGTAGTCATTGTGCGAACAAATCAATGGCGATGGACATCAAAATCCTCTACAATTTTGGTTTGTGGAAGAGGAATGGCCACTCAAGGATGAGAGAAATTAACATAATATGGTTTATAGGAGTCACTCTTGCCCCAAAAAGAGAATTAGTAAGGCGTTTGGCAGAACCAAAAACCTTTTCACCCTTGAAGTGTTGAGTCCTTGTCATGAACAAAAACCTCGAAGCATAATTAGACATGGCTATCGTAAGTCTTGTAGGATTGCTCAACCCTTGGGCCTTTCATAAGAGCAATTCATTCATGTTAAGGTTGTGATCGAATGGACAACCTCGCAATTAATGTCTATACAAAGTGGACTATTTGAATGTGCGTACATAGTTGTTAAATGTTGCTGCATACAAACATACACCATGTTTGCCCAATTGTTGTGACCAGATGTTATGCACAATTTTTGCAAGATTGCAAGTGTGCATGTGGATGAAAGCACATTATGAGGGGGGTGAAAAATGTTGTCACATTGTACTGTTTTTTAGGGGTGTCCATGTTTGAATTGTACAAATTTCAACCATGGTAATATTTGAACATATTTTTCCAATTTTTTTGCATAATATGGTAGATTATAACAAAAAAATTCAATTGCAAAAAAAATTATTTTTTCCAACTCATATTGTGTGATTCTAAAATATATCTGTGGCAAAAAAATGTATGTCACTATGTACTAAAAAATGCAAATATGCTCAACAATTTATTGGAATGATTTTTAGTCTTTATGAAATTTGTAGTTTCTATTAAACATTGTGATTCCATATGATTAAAATAAGTTTGCGAACCATGTGAGGAGTTTGATAATTATCATATCACAAATGTGTGTTTTTGGGGGCAATGACCATAAGTATGTGTTAAAATTAACATTTTGATAAACTATCACTTTCAAATGGAAGATGACAAGATATGTGAAAAGGGTCATTTTAAAACTTTTCATTTCAAACTTTTTTGGTTAACTAATTCAAACCTAAACCTAGTGTAATCCAAAAATAAAAATAGGTTCTATTATATTGTATATACCAAAAATATATTCATTATTTTTTAAATTTAAACATTTAAATTTTATTTTATTTTTTCAAATAATATTAGATATCATTAACTTTGTGAAAATCAAAATATCAAGCCCAAACACTAAAAGTGAAACCCAATACGTTTTGCAAAAATATATTTTATATACATGTCATGAAAGTGCTCAAAGTGGCCCCCTTATAATGTGCTTTCGCCCATGTCTATGCATTCCTTATTTTTGAACTTTTGCAAATACCAAAAAAAGAAAAAATAATCCACATATGCAAAGTAACCCAAATGACGATAAATTAATTATAACTAGTGGAATAGAAACTCACATTTGCCATGAAACAATTTTGTAAAAATGTTAAGAGCTTCACCAATTACCAAATTTATGAACTCCAATTTCACACATAACACCTAATGAGAGCCAGCATCAACAAATTGTTGCATAACAAGTTTCAACCTCTTCCAAGGATGTTACATTTCTTGTGATGCTAGTAGAAGGCCTTGTGCTGATTAATCCTAGAGCTTAGGTTTGATCAACTATTTGGTATGCCTATTTAGCAATTTAGTCTAACATGTTCACTTTTGTGTTAACCATCTTGATAGTCGGATCCCTAAAACCGTAAACAATTTTAACATTATAATTGGTTCAAGTGTCTTGTCTAATGTCAGCCATAAATCTTTTGGAATTTAGTTTATGAAATCCATGTTTCAGCATTGTGGCGTTTAGTTTCATCCACATGATTTGTTGTGCTATTGTGTTTTCAAATTGCATGTTGCAAATTGTAATAGTCATAACTTTGTAATATGTTGGATCATAAACATGATAGGCCATTATTATCCAATGTTCGATGTGTTTAACATGGTCAAACATAATCCAAGAATTTTGGACATCTCTTTCGGGTTGCATTCGAGCAACTAGGCTTGTTTTACTCCCTACCCAATCAATCAACACCTTGAAAAGAAAAACTTTCTGCCCAAAAATTTGGCTGGGAAAACAACATTCTTAGATGTAATTGTAATGATTCTTAGATTTCAATTGAAGAATGTTGTTGATGTAACCTCCACCCGAACAAGGTTTGAACATTGAAATTAGGTTACGGACATTTAAAGAATTCAATTCAATGAACTTCTCATGAATTTGTTTAAGTTGGTTGCCTTTAAGAATCTTGACAATGCCATCATTTTTTTCATTGAACATGTGTTTAAGGCCAAAAAAAATGCTCAAGATTAAGAAAATTGCAATTTTTTTTGCATTAGGGATGTGGCTCACCTCTTCTTGAATTGACATTTTTGTTTCCTCCATAGACTCTCTATACCTATGACGTGTAACAAGATATAAATGCATTCCAAGGTGAATGGTTGTTTTAGAAATAAATTGGAATCTATGTAAAACATAATAAATCTAACCATTGTAATCATTAATGCACCAAGGGGGGGGGGGATTACAAAACTTGCAACTAAACAAGGAAGTTGAAAGGTTGAGCATCATCTACCTTTGGATAGGAATTTGGATAGACTCACCGTTCTAAGCCATTTCGTTGTCAAAATTTGAGTGGACAAAACAATCATTATAATAATAGGTTTTTAAAATGTTGTTTTAAATACCTTATCCTACTATAGGTTATACCTTAGGGTATTTTAAATTATACCCTAAATTATCATAAATTATTCTACTTTATGGTTTCATATGTTATACCTTAACTTATTATAAGTTTTTTACTTTAGGCTATTTTAAGTTAAACTATTATATGTTACTTCAAGTTATACTTTAGGCCATTCAAATTGGGTGAAAGTATCCTTGGGTGGTACCACTAGGAACCACCTTAAGGAATGAAAAAGGAACAAAAAATGACAAGATCATTTTCTTGGGCACCCTTTACTTTAAATGTTTTCACAATTATAAATTATTTTTTTCTCATGTTTATTAATTACATGCACTAATATATGGCTTCAAGTTTATTTTGGAATTTTTTTTTCAAAATTGTAAATTTTCTAATTTTTAATTGAAATGGTCCCTTAATAAATTGATAGCCTTAACTTTGGAAATTCATAATTAAATTATACTTGTTCAATTAATTTATTAATAAAAACCTAAAAATAAAATGACTTCCAAATTACCTTAGAAAAAAATTCCCAAGCAAATTCCCAAATTATGTTTCAATCTTGTTCTTAATTAAAAAGTTTAAAGAAAGGAACTAGCGTGACATTCTAGAAACTTTTTTTAAATGCAATGATTAGAAATATCAAAATACAAATATTCTTAATATTATTGAAAATTCAAAATCCATGGAACATAATAAACATATTCATTAAAAAAATGAAAATATTTATTTAAATGTTTCCTACGATTTTACAAAATTCAATGGGTTTAAAAAATCAAGGTGTAATGGTTCCTTATAGTGCCACCCAAGGAAATTCTTACCCAATTCATTTTATTATACGTTATTATAAGCCATTTTATCATAATGTATAATAACTTAAAATAACATAAAATAGAACAATGTAAAATAACCTAGAATATAATAGATAACGTAAGGTAAAATAACACATTAAAAGATTTCCTGTAATAATTAAGGGTGGATTAACCTATGGTAAAGTATTTTAAAATAACCTATGTATAGTGATTTATGGATTACCTATGGTTTAAAATAGCCAAAATAGTTTAGAATAACTTATGGTAGAATAATTAAGAATAATTTAAAGTAGAATATTTTAAAACAAACAAAAAAAAGAATAAATTACAATTAAATAATCTAAAATAAAAAAAATCCTAGAAAACCTGAAAAAGCCTATGATATAATAGCTAATGATAACTTACAATATAATAAACAATAATAACCTATGAAAAAATAACCTACTTTAGAATATCCAAAAATAATTTCTGATATACTAACTTATTATAGAATATAAAAAATATTTTATGATAAAATAACCAAAAATAGCCTATGGTAAAATAACTTAAAATAGTCAAAAATAGCCTATGATAAAATATACTAGAATAATCAAGAATAACCTATGGTAAAATAGACTAAAATAGAAAAAAATAGGCTATGATGAAATATAACCTAAAAGAACTAACAATAGCATAAAGTAAAAAAATTTGCACGCATAATAATATGCAATGACAAAATAATATCATTCATTTAAATAGAGGCTTAATGGTTAAAGACTTGTTCCTAAAACATGGAGGTGAGAGGAGGTGACGGGTTCAAACTTCACATTTGCACCTTAAGATGGTGGGCTAATTGTTTAAGTTGGTTAGGTTTTTAATTTAGACTAAATAATTTAATGAAGGTTCCTAAGTGCGTAGTATAAATTCATAATTAATTATTAATGAATTTATTATTAACTATTAGTGAACTTATTATTAATGATTTGATTATTAATGCATTCACCTATCCATAATAACTAATCCTTGTTCATTAAGGGTTTGACCATTTTCACTATGGTAAATTTGTCTAATTTCATTCAGAATGTAATGAAACATAAAGTGAACTTGATGCTTATTAGTGTAGTGGAGGATGATCAAAATATTTTTTTCATAATCTTTAGGGTTCAATGGGGGTTTTCAATTAAGAAAGGATCAAACATTAATGAACAAAATTTATATGAGGATTGCTAGAATTGCAAGTAGAAATGTAATTTAGCAAATCTAGAACAATGGTTCAACATCTTAGTTTTTTTTTTTCATTCCCTATTCGAAAAATATATAAGTAACAAAAATCAAGATACTATTACTACTATTTAGATTAATTGAGCTAATGTCAATTTTGATGTCACTAATGCATCAAGTAATTTATGAAAGATGTTGGTGACTTTAATAAAATATTGGTGGTCTATTAATGTCATTTTATCATTTAATTATTTTCACTATTATATTTGTAATTTTTGTGCATGGTCTTGCACATGCAATGTAATAGGATATGGTAAGAAACTTGTATGTACTATGTATGTATGTATATATTTAAACTTAACATAAAGAAAAAACACATGGTGCCCACCAAGTGCAATACCTCTTCATGGTATATAGATTTCAAATCTACTAATTATGTTATAGTTTGTTTGATAAGTTTTAAACATGTGCAATCAAGATAAAATGTACATATTTGTATATTTTAAATTAGAAAAAAATAATTAAAAATAATTCAACATTCCTTTAGCATCCCAAATCAAATGAAACCTTTACTTTTTATGTTGGATGTCTCTAGCAAGCTCCCTTTTACTTCTTAAAACAATTTATGTCATATTATCATTCGAACTTGAAAAAGTACCCCAAAAATATTTCAAAATTTTCATTATTTTTTAAAAGATTAGGGATGATTTAACTATGAAAAAATTTCCATTTACAAAAAAAATAATATTGAAATGTTCATCACATCAATATTGAGATGCTTGAAAAAAAAAAACAACTGCTTGCAAAAAAATCATGTATTTTCAAAAACATGATTTAAATATGAATTTAATTTTTTTGTAGATTTTAACATGCTTTCACCCAAATGTAAGATAATTTAATATTAATTGTTGACCACAAAGTGATTGAGTACCAAAATGTGATCTCAAAATTTTGGCTTCAATTTGATGAGGTTTATAAAATGTTTAAAAGTTTGTCATTGTGTATTGAATTGATTTTAACTTGAGTCCCATCATACTAAAATGCTTTATGTTCTTCAAATATTTATGTCAAACAATTTTTGTATTAATATTTGTTTTGGCTATTGTTCCAAGTGACATTGCTATGTCTACTTAATAATTTTTTTTTTTGAAACATGTTTTCAAATGACATTCTAAAATGATCACAAATTTGTTAAGTCTAATGGCCACCAAGTGGAGTTCATCCCACCCACCAGGTTGAGTAAAGTCCTAAATTAACCATTCAATCGTAAATTAATTAAATTCTTGTTCTAACATTCTGCCAATAACTAGGTTGTATTTGGTGAATTGACGACAGAAGGGCATTGCTTTAAAGGCAACAAATCTGGAAGTGGGGTACCCAATCCAGCAATGGCATCCATTTCCATGATAAATTTTAGGTGAAAAGACATTTTTTTCCTTGAAATCAACAAGTAGCTGGACCAAAAATTCAAAGGAAATTTGGTAATTTTTTGCTAGAAAAAATATATTTGTTCTTTGACATCATACTCATTGAATGATTTCTTGGTGAAATTTCAAATTTCACAACTAGAAATCTTTTTAATTTACTATCACACATCACTCACAAGAGGAATTAGCCAAATTTAGCTATAGGTCAAAGATGAAAGTAGACAAGTTTAAGAATCTTAGTATATTTTTTGCAACATGCTAGAACCTATTGTCTAAATACAGCAATTTCAGGAAAAGAAAAAATCCTCAAGATCCAGTGGATTTGGTACACTCTTTTCACCAAAATCCTTTGAATGAGTTGTATTGGATATTTAAAAGCAAAGTGGTGAAATTTTGCTGAAAAAAATGCTCATGTATAAAAGGGCTTGAATTTGGCAGATTTGGAAATATAAAAAATCTCCAGATTTCCATATTAGGTTTTCAATAGGTAGCCAGAAATAATAGATGGATGCTTTATTTTTTTTACTTTCTAGTTTTATAGGCATATTTGACGAGAATCATATTATGGATGGATGACCACTTCCGTTTCCTCACAAAAATGAGAACGAACACTGATTCTCGTAGGTGTCATCCACTTCATGCTATGAACTTTAAACAGAATCTCTAATAGATGAATAGATAGGCGGTGACCAATAGGTCGCAGGCTAAGGAGTAGACTCCAGTTGTTCATGGCTAAGTGTGCCAGTGGCCCCATGCAGAGCAAAACAAAAGTCTGAGAGATGTACAGGCCCGCGCCGCTTATTTGACCATTTGATTCAATATTTCTAAGCAGTGTGTGCCCTCGGTTGAGATTTGAAATATCGTCCTACAAGGTGTGACCCAGTATAACTGCCCATTTGGAAGACATGACAGATATTCCCCTGAATGAATCCAATCTCAAGCACACACCCCTCTATCGTGGTTAGTACACATCACTGCAGCAGCAGAATGTGGCTTTTTTCCTCCCGGAGTAGTAGGCCTTGGCTTATGACACACAAGTGTGAGTGAGGTAAACTGTGTGGTTTCAATCAGTGTTTGTGAGGTTCTTGATTTTTGTGAATAACCAAACCTTTGGTGTTTGGTGTGTTTTGGGAACGTTTCAGAATAGAAGAACCTAATTTGGTTTCTTAGTTTTTGCAAATTTTTCAAAGGACCCACACTTTTCATGAAAGAACTGACAGCATTTATAAATTATCATACGATTGATTCTTTTGATTCTCTAGAACCATGGTTACATATGAAAGGGGATTCTTTCATTATTTTTTTTCAGAGCCTCAGGCAAGGGTTTTTTCAGAACTCATTTATTGATTTTTGGAGAACTACCAAGTCAAGTGTTCACATATACCGGAACCTTACCCACAAAGACTTTCTTTGAAATTTTGAAAAAGAAAAAATCACACAACTAGTTCCAGATATTTACTCAACAAGTGTCCTGAGCCAGGCCTACTGCAATAGGAAAAACCATGTTGTGTTGCATCAGATGAATGGTGGTCAAATACACAATACAAGAGGCATTTATTTACACCCAGAACACAAACATTTTTGCAGTATAAAACCAAGTAACCATATGCAACTTGTTCTCCACACAAGGGGTAATTTGGACTGGTTAATGTACACAATGTATATAAAAGCAAGTTCCAACATGTGCATCCAAAGTATTTGGAAGGGTTCTATCATCATCTAATTCTGGATGTTCATATATTGTGTGGTCTATATTGTTACCAATGAAGCAAAAATGTGCTTGGCTAATTAGCCAAAATCCCAAAAGAAATACAGGGTTTTTATGATATGTGAGTCTAAGTGCTGGTTCACCCAAGGCCAATGGTAAATCAGGGTCTCTCCTGGGTCTTTGGGAAAATCAGCACCCCACTTTTACCATCACAAAAACCAGAAACCCCCAAATTCTTCTAAATTGCTTATAAATATCCCACATGCAAAGACTAGATCGGAGTCTGTGAGTCCAAATCTAACATTTCTTGTGTACGATTTGGTCCCATTCAAGAAGGTGAAGGCACAGCCGTGGGTGGCCCAAGGATTGTAGAGATCTATAGTTAGTAGAACATTTGAAAGACTGCAACAGTGAATCCGTGCTATCCAAATTTCTTATTATGCACACAGGAATTATGTTTCAGGACTTTCACGTGGGCTTACTAAGGAAATGGCCTAGAAACAATTGTAGAGGGGGATGTCCAGTTTGAACATTGGGTGGACAGTACTGGGAATTCTGCCAAACTAGATTGTTTAACAAGTTTCAGGTACCTGATAGATGATTGCCCACTCCATTACACCTTTGTTTGAAAAACCCTCCTCCTAACATAATGAATGCATTTGAGTGGATGGCCCCTGGCAACCACAAAGGAGGCCTGAAGCCCATGTGCTTTTTACCTGGTATCCTGGAGAGAACGGTTTGCTCTTATATTCCAAGCCTAGGAACCACGAAATTGAATCTATGAGTATATATATATGCAGTTTTCACCATCATGGTATGGCCACAGAAAATCAGCTTTTCACATGGCAGCTGTATTAACCCACTGCAACTGAAACGCAGTTTGTCAGCAATAGTTTACTATATTGTATGCCAGTTTTTGAAGGAAGGGTAGAAAGTTCAAAGCAAGTGTTGGCCTGTTTTGGGTTTTTGGCCAGATCCAGGTCCAGGTTCATTTCTTATAACTAGGCCAAGGCCCAGTTATAAGAACCAGAATTAGTGGGGTCTACACAAGACCAGACCTGCCATATGAGTGGCCCGGGTCAAGACCCTACCTCAAGATCTGGACCTAAATGCGACCTAAGAAAAGCCAAGGTCGATTAGACTCAGATCTAGAATGGGTCCAAGGGTCTTTTCTCAGGTTGCATTCAGGTCCAAGGATCTGGCTCTTAAGACTAAGTAGGGTCTAGAATGTAATTAACGTCAAACATTTTCACACTCTACATCTCCTTGAGGAGAAAGTCCTTCCCTTTGGTCACCATCTTAGGTTTCCTCATTACAATTTTGGGCAAAGCATATGGGATAAAAGTGTGA
>Ga0116229_10013079_pt1 | contig 11817 bp, 8 predicted proteins | sample S1TSphgellanicum_3_FD_87313 | JGI IMG/M metagenome (GOLD analysis project Ga0116229, IMG submission 87313) | Host-associated microbial communities from peat moss isolated from Minnesota, USA - S1T2_Fc - Sphagnum magellanicum MG | ecosystem: Host-associated > Plants > Peat moss > Unclassified... | reverse complement strand
TGCGTGTGAGTATCCATGCACCGGTAGCCTAGCCGCTGGCAGTAACGGGGTTCCGGCACCAGTCGCCACATTGGCAACATATTCCTTTGGTGGAATAACTTTTGAGCGATGCATCAGCGCCCCAAGCGGCGCATGAGCGACGCGCAAGCGGCACCGCTGTAAATAACACAATGAAGGATATGTGAGGCACGGCGCGCGATGCCTGCGCTGCTGAGTTGTAATGCATCCTGCAATGCGAACCTCTAAGAATGTCATGCTGGTCATGGAACGGGAGGCACAATCCCTTGGTACGCTGGCGGCCGTGGCCGAGGTACTTGGGTGCGATATGGTGCGCGCCGATTCGCTCGATAGCCTGCCGCAGGTGCTGGCCGTCAAGCGGCCGACCATCGCCGTGCTGGCGGTCGATAGCATCGAATCCAACGGCCTGGGAATCTTCCAGGCGCTCGCCGACAGCAGTTCACCGCCAGCGACGTTTCTGGTCGGCGCGATCGATACCCGGGTACTGGCAAGCATAAAGCGCGCGGCCGAGACACGCGGCCTGAAGGTCGTCGGCGTCGGCGGACGGCCGCTGGATGCCGTGGCGCTGGAGAAGATGTTCGCGGCACACCTGACGACGCCGCCCCCGATCTCGCGCCAGGAGCTCGAGCAGGCGCTGGCGCTCAACGAGCTCAGCCTGCAGTACCAGCCGAAGATCGCGCTGACTCCCGAAGGCCTTCGTATCCAGGGCATCGAGGCCTTGGTGCGCTGGCAACACCCGCGCAAGGGGCTGTTGCACCCGCGTCACTTCCTGCATGCCATCGAAGAGCATGAGCTGCTCGCGGCGCTGACGGATTTCGTGATGACCGACGCCATCCGCCAGGCGGGGCGGTGGCGTAGCGACGGCCTGGACCTGGAGCTGGTGATCAACCTGAGTCCGAGACTGGTCCGGGACCGCGGATTTCCCGAGCGGCTCGCGCGCCTGCTGCTCGAATACGAGTTTCCGCCCGAGCGGCTGGTGCTCGATGTCACCGAGGCATCCGCCGCGGTGGACCGGGACCTGATGTTCGATGTGTTCACGCGGCTACGCATCTTCGGGGTTGGCCTGTCGCTCGACAACTTCGGCACCGGACTGTCCTCGCTGACGGAGCTCTACCGCATGCCTTATTCCGAGATCAAGGTGGACCGTTCCCTGATCGCGGATGTGCCGCGCGAGCGCGAGGCGCAGCTGATCGTGCAAGCCATCGCCGATCTCGGCCACACGCTGCAGCTCAGCGTCTGCGCCGAGGGCATTGAAACCAGGCCGATGCTGGAATTCGCCCGCAACGCGGGCTTCGACTCGGCACAGGGGCATTTCTTCAGCGGCCCGGTGCAGGCGGGGGAAATCGAGCAGCTGGTGCGTTCCTGGCCAGGTCTTGGGGCATCTGCCACCGGACGCTGGCACGGCATGCAAACCCTGCCGATGGACGGCGCTACCACCAGGCTGTCGCGGCTGCCGCAGGCGCTCGCCAGGACGATAGCATCCTGACTTCAGGGACACGCGCCCAGGAACCGTTCCGAAAACTGCTTTGCCGGCAGCGCCTTGCTGAACAGGAACCCCTGCGCCTGGTTGCACTTCAGCAGCCGCAGCAGGCGTGACTGCTCTTCGGTTTCGACCCCTTCCGCGACCACGTTGAGCTTCAGCGACTGGCCGACGTTGATGATCGCGGACACCAACGCCACGCCCCGCGAGCTCGAGATCATGCCGACAATGAAGGAGCGGTCGATCTTGAGCGTGTCGATCGGCAGCCGCGCCAGGTAGCTCAGCGAGGAGAAGCCGGTGCCGAAATCATCGATGGCGATTTCAACGCCCATGGCACGGATGGCCTGCAGGCTGGCGATGCTGTGGGCGACGTCCTCCATGATCAGGCTCTCGGTGATCTCCAGTTCCAGCCCGTCGGGCGCGCGCGCATCCACGCTGATCGCCGACTCGACTTCGGCGACGAATGCGCGCTGCCTGAGTTGCAGCGGCGACACATTCACCGCCAGGCGCACTGCCGGCAGTCCGGCATCGCACCAGCACAGGTAGTCCTCGATGGCCTGCTTGAGCGCCCACTTGCCGACTTCGAAGATCAGTCCGGTCTCTTCCAGCACCGGTATGAAATCGCCTGGGGGCACCAGGCCGTTGGCCGGGTCATTCCAGCGGATCAGCGCCTCGGCGCCGACCAGCGTACCTGTCTTGAGGTCGAGCTTGGGCTGGTAATGCAGCACGAACTCCTGCCGCTCGATCGCCTGGCGCAGTCGATTCTCCAGCGTCAGCCTGGCCGCGACCGCGGCGGTCATCTCCTGTGTATAGAACAGGTAGCGGTTGCCGCTGGCCTTGGCCTTCTTCAGCGCCGCCTCGGCGTTATTGAGCAGCGCGTCGGCAGTGTCGCCGTCGTCAGGGTACAGCGCTACGCCGACCTTGGCAGCGATGCGAAACACACCGTCGTTCAGGGCAAACGGGTGTTCCAGGAACGCGCTCATCAATTTCTCCAGCAGCCGCGGCAGGTCGCCGTCCTTGTCCACCTCCGGCAGCACCGCGGCGAAGTGATCAGCACTGATGCGCGCCAGCAGGATCGCGTCGTGCGTGTTCTGCTGCAACCACTGCGCCACCTGCCTGAGCAGCTGGTCGCCGACGACCTGGCCGAAGCTGTCGTTGATATTCTTGAATCGCTCCAGGTCGATCATGAATACGCCCAGCTGGTGTGAGCGGCTGGCGGCCACGCGCATGTGCTGCGCCACCCGGTCCAGGAACAGGTTGCGGTTTGCCAGGCCGGTGAGCACGTCGTAATAGGCGAGGTAATCGAGCCGCTCCTGCTTCTCGATATGATCCATCGCAAATGCAATGTCCCCCGCCAGCTCCAGCAGCAGCCGTATCTCCTCGGCATCGAAGAATTCGGGCTCATCGGAGTACAAGGCCAGCACGCCGACGGGTTCGTCCTCGATCAGCAGCGGCAGCGTCGCCATGGAGAAAATGCCGCGCGCCATGCGCTCCCTGGACCGAAGTACGGTGGTATCGCCCTCGATCGTATTGGTGATGACGGGTTTCTTGTCCCGTATGGCCTGCGCGGCCCTGCTGGCTCCGTGCAGCGGCATGGCGATGTCGGAGTGCGAGTGCTCGCCAAACTGCGCGGTAATGTCCCGCAACGCGACCTCCCTGGCCACCGGCACGATGGTCTTCGCATCGCGGTCCACGACGCCGATCCAGGCCATCTGGAATCCGCCATGTTCGATGGCAATCTGGCACGCTGCCCGGAACAGCTCCTCGCGGTCGCGCACGCGCACGATCAGCGAATTGATGCCGCTCAGGACCGCATATACCCGGTTCAGGCGCTTGAGCCGGGTCTCGGCCAGTCTCTTCTCGGTTACATCCTCGCCGATACTCGCGGTACCGACCACGTCGCCGTTGACGGCATACAGCAGCGAATTGTTCCACAGCATCCGCCGCAATTCCCCCGAGCGGGTCACGAGTGAGGCTTCGCCGTGCCATGCCACGGTCCTGTTGACAAGCCGGGAGGCAAAAAGCTCCCGCCTCTTGTCGACATCCAGGGGCGCGAACATCTCGAACCAGTCGCCTCCGATCATCTCTTCGCGCTGCCAGCCGCCCAGGCGCAGCAATGCATCGTTGCAGTAGGTGATTCGAGCGCTCCGGTCGAGCATCAGCGCGGGCAGTTCGACATTCTGCAGCAGGCTGCTGAATCGGCTCTCGCTTTCGCGCAGCGCCCGCTCAGCCTGCTTGCGCTCGGTGATATCCTTGGCGACGCCGGCGATACGCGTCACTGTTCCAGTGTCATCGCGTACCGGGAAGCCGCGTGACCCGATCCAGCGTATGGAACCATCCGGGCGCGCGATTCGATACTCGACTTCGAACCCCCCAAACGCCCTGGCGTTGTCCTGGCGCTCGAGCGCCGCTTCCCGGTCGTCCGGATGGACTGATCGCAGCCACGCTCCCGGGTCGGCGTACATGCTCTCGCAGCTTTGTCCCCAGATCTGTTCGTACGCCGGGCTGAGATACAGTATGCGACCATCCTGCGCGTCGCGCAGCCAGAACACATCGTTGATGTTCTCGGCCATCTGGCGGAAGCGCAATTCGCTGTCACGCAGGTGCTGCTGCACGCGACGTTCCCCGGTGACATCCAGGTGCATCACCACCGCCCCGCCGGCATTCCCACCGGCCAGCGGTGCCACCGTCAGTAGCGCCCAGCCCGCGGCATTTTTCGATTTGCAGGGGTATTCCTGCGAATAGCCCTCTCTGCCACCGTGCAGTACCGCGCGAATGCCTTCCGCTGCCTTGCGGGCATCTTCGGCATCCGCGCCGAGGACGCGGTCGCATACGGCCAGGTAGTTGGTGCCGACGCCGTAATCGGGAAAGCGCAGGCCATTGGCAATCGCGAAGGCTTGCCACGCCTGGTTGACCGAGACGATGAATCCATGCGAATCCAGCAGCGCGATATGCGTCGGCAGCGCGTTGAGTATTGCGGCCTGCCGGGCGGTCTCGATGTGACGCAGCTCGTCGTGAGCACGGCGCAGGAAGAACGCGCGTCCCTCGGAGTCCAGGATGACGTCCACCTCCCCCGCGGTCAATTCCTCCAGTCGTTTCTCGGTCCGCTGCAGCGTGGCGATCAGCGCGGAGATCTCGACCGTAGTTCCCGGCGGATCCGCTGCCTCCCCGGATTTCATGCCGCTTCGGTTTCGAGCTTCAGGGTTTGCAGTAACGTTAACGGCTGGCTCAGCGTACCTACGATCCGTCGGATCGGCGCCGGTGCAAGCACCACCAGGGTGGGAGTCATGAAGATGCCATCATCCAGCGCGCGCTGGGGTTGGCGCAGCACGTCCACCACTTCGATGGTATGGCAATCACGCAGGTATTCCCGGCAAAACGCGGTCAGGTTCGCCTGCGCCTGCACCGAGTTCTGGGTCTGGTCGGCCACGTAGAGCCTGAAGGTGAACGTCCTGCGGCGGATCATCGCGGACTCACTTACCCACGGGAGCAGGAATGTCCGCGCCGCGCAGTTCGCGCAGGCGCGTACGTCCGCGCGACAACGCGCGCTGGCGACTATCGTTGGTGCGGTCCAGCAGGCTCTTCTCGACCTGCTTGGCCATGAGTTTGGTCTGCAACGACTTGACGCGGACGTCGAGCACCGCTTCCTCGGCATCCAGGTTCACACGCCGCAGCTGGCTTGCGACCTGCGCGACCTCGTCGGCGACGCGCTGCGCGCTTTCCTTTTCCCAGCGCAGCGTACCCATCAGTACTTCGCCGCCGGCGGTGTAGATGTCGGCCAGCGTCACGCCGGACTTGCTGAGTATCAGTTCGCGCACCTGGTTCGAATGCGCCGTGCCGCGCGACTTGATGATGGACATGCCGCGGTTGCGCTCCCCCGCCTGCACCAGGTAGCTCAGGTGGAGCCAGGTGTCGGCGATGGTGGAGATCTGCAGCGGCGTGCCGCCGGTGGCATGGTTGGACATCTCGTCCAGCAGGCTGGTGCACACCAGCGTGATGCCGTCGGCCTTCGACCAGTCGATCAGGCGTTCGGCTACGCCATGGGCGGTCAGCTCGTTACCGGCCTTCGACAGCGTGGAGACCGGATCGATCACCAGGCAGCGCGCCTGGTGTGCGCGTGCCAGTGACTTGATGCGCACCAGCAGCGTCTCGGCGCTGCCGGTGATGGTGCGGGCCGAGATCATGCGCAGCACGCCGCTCTTCTCGAAGCGACTCAGCTGTATGCCAACCGAGGTCAGGTTGCGCATCACTTCGGAACCATCGGAGTCGAAGCTGACGAACATGGTGCGCTCGCCGCGCTTGCAGGCCGCTTCTGCAAACGCCCCGCTCAAGGTGGTCTTGGCGGTGCCGGGGAACCCGGTGATCAGAATGCTGGCGCCGCGATAGTAGCCACCACCGAGCATGGTATCGAGCCGGGCGACGCCACTGGTGACGCGTTCCAGCGAGATCGGCGCGTCCTTCCGGCCGAGCGTACGTGCAATGGCGACATCGAAGCCGTTGCTGCCGATGACAAAGGGCGATTCATCCTCGCTGAAGCTGGAGCCGCGATACTTCTGCACCCGCAGATTGCGCTGGGAGACACCCTGGTCAACACGGTGATTGAGTATCACGGCGCAGTCCACCATGAACTGCATGAAGTCGAACTGCTGCAGTCCCGACGACGTCGCCTCATCGCCGCCATTCTTGGCGGTGATCAGGCCGGTGAGTTCGTGCTGCAGCAGCCATTCGTGCAGGCGGTAGACTTCGCGCCGCTTCGAGGCGGCATCTGGCAGCAGGGCCAGCACGATGTCCAGGGCATCGAACACGATGCGCCGTGCGCGCATCTGCCTGGCCTTGAGCGCGAGCGCCGCCAGCATGCCGCTCAGGTCAAAACTGCCGGACTGGATGAGTTCCGGCATCGGACGGGCGTCGAGGAAGAACAGTCTCTTGCGCTGCAGCTGCGCCAGCTTCCAGCCGAAGGCTGACATGTTGCGCACGATCCGCGCCGGCGCCTCTTCGAAGGCAACGAAGATGCCCGGCTCTTTGCTGTGCTGGGCGCCTTGCACCAGGAACTGGGCGGCGAATATCGTCTTGCCGGACCCGGGACCGCCAAGCAGCAGGGTGGTCCGACCACGTGGCAGGCCGCCGGCCGTGATGTCATCGAAGCCGGCGATGCCGGTCAGGGCCTTTCCTGGCCTTTCCCCAGGCGCGGGACGAGCGAGTTTCATGCATGTTCCTGGACGTGACCCTGCGCGGAACTAAGCGCGACAGGGCGATGGTCAGCATTGTCTGCTCTTCCGGCAGAAGCGTATGTACGGCAGACAACATTCGGCGCCCGGGCACCCGGGCCCGGGCGCGGTCCGCAGCACGACCGGCGCCGTCGTTATGGACCGGTGGCAGCCTTTAGCGTCGGCAGGTTCAGCGGGATGGTCCGCTCCGTGGGCGGCCGGCCCTCCACCGCACACATGTCCATGTCCGCGGCGAAGAACTGGTAGTTGTCGCGTCCACGGCTCTTGGCGTGATACATCGCCAGATCCGCGTTTTTCAGCAGCGTCTCGGCGTCCGCGCCGTCTTCCGGGTAGGTGACGATGCCGATGCTCGCGGTGATCTGCACTTCGTGCCCGTCGATGCTGTGCGGCTGGCGCAGCGCCGCCAGGATCTTGGCGGCGACGACGGCCGCATCCTGTGCCTGGCGCTCCTCCCACAGCAGGATCACGAATTCATCGCCGCCCAGGCGGCTGACCGTATCGGAGCTGCGCACGCAGGTGAACAGCCGGCGCGCCACCGACTGCAGCAGCTGGTCGCCGATGGCATGGCCGAGCGAGTCGTTGATGTACTTGAAGCGGTCCAGATCCACGAACAACACCGCCACGCGTCTATGGTTGCGGTTGGACAGCACGATCGCCTCGGCCAGCCTGTCGTTCATCAGCACGCGATTGGGAAGTTCGGTGAGACTGTCGTATTGCGCCAGGTAGGCCATTCGCAATGTCATCGCTCGTGCCACGCTGACATCGTGGAATACCATCACTGCCCCGGTCACCTGTCCGCGACGATCGTGGATCGGCGCGGAGGAATCCTCGATCGCCGCCTCCGCGCCATCGCGCCGGATCAGCACGCAATCCGAGGTCAACGCGACGGTCCTGTTCTCCTGCATCGCCTGCAGTAGCGGATTGCATGGCGTCTGGCGCGTGGCAGCATTCACGATCCTGAACACCTCCTCCAGCGCATGACCGGTCGCCTCATCCAGCGTCCAGCCCGTGAGTCGTTCGGCAACCACGTTGAGGTAGGTGATGCGGCCAGCCACGTCGGTGCTCAACACCGCATCGCCGATCGAATTGAGTGTCACCAGTGCGCGTTCGTTCTCCTGGAACAGCGCGTCGGCGATGCTGGCGCGCTCGATCATGCTGTACAGCGCCTTGGGCAACAGGTAGCCGTCGAGGCGGTCCTTGAACAGATAGTCCTGTGCGCCGCGTTGTACCGCGAGCTTCGCCGTCGACTCGTCACGCAGCTCGGTCAGGATCAGGATCGGAATGCCGGGCGCCGCCTGGAACAGGTGCTCGAAGGTCGCAATGCCCTGGGTGTCGGGCAGGAATAGATCGACCAGTATCGCCGCCGCGCCTGCCAGCCGGTCAAGGCCCTGGGAGCACTGCCTGACCCATTCGACCTGGAACGACAAGTCGCTGCAGTCGTCGAGCGCCGCGACGATGACCCGCGCGCACGGGGCATCGTCCTGGATAAGCAGTATCTTCTTTAGCAGCGAAGGCATAGCCGTGGCGACAGGCTTGAGTGACCGACAGTGCATCACACCACCTGCACGCAGATATGTACGCTAACCCACATAGCGAATCACTAGACATAATGCGATGCCTGAATCACGGCGGCGCCATTCATGTACGGCCGCAGCACCGCCGGGACCTCGATGCTGCCATCCTCGTTCTGGTAATTCTCCAGCACCGCCACCAGCGCGCGTCCGACCGCGACACCGGAACCGTTGAGGGTATGCAGCGGTTCGGGTTTGCCGGTGTCGGGATTGCGCCAGCGCGCCTGCATGCGGCGCGCCTGGAACGCTTCGCAGTTGCTGCACGAGGAGATCTCGCGATACCGGTCCTGCGACGGCAGCCACACTTCCAGATCGTAGGTCTTGGCGCTGGCGAACCCGGTGTCCGCGGCGCACAGCGCCATTACCCGATACGGCAGCGCCAGGCGCTGCAGCACCGCTTCCGCGTGCGCGCGCAGCCCCTCGAGCGCCGCGTAGGAATCCTCCGGTCGAACGATCTGCACCAGCTCGACCTTCTCGAACTGATGCTGGCGGATCATGCCGCGCGTATCGCGGCCCGCGGCGCCAGCCTCGGAGCGAAAGCACGGCGAGTGCGCGGTGAATTTCAGCGGCAGCGCCTCGGCCGCAACGATCTGCTCGCGCACCAGGTTGGTCAGCGGCACTTCCGCGGTCGGAATCAGGTAGAGCTGCTGCTCACCGCGCAGTGCGAACAGGTCCTGTTCGAGCTTCGGCAGCTGGCCGGTGCCTTCCAGCGCCTTGCCTGCCACCAGGTACGGCACGTAGATCTCGGTGTAGCCATGTTCACGCGTGTGCAGGTCGAGCATGAACTGCGCCAGCGCACGTTGCAGCCGCGCCAGCTCGCCGCGGATCACCACGAAGCGCGCTCCGGAGATGCGGCTCGCCGCTTCGAAATCCAGCAGGCCGAGCGCCTCCCCGACGCTGGCATGGTCGCGCGGCTTGAAGTTGAACTGGCGCGGCTCGCCGTAGCGGGCGAGCTCGACGTTCGCGTTCTCGTCGGCGCCGTCCGGCACCGACGGGTGCAGCAGGTTCGGCAGATCGAGCTGCCAGCGCGCCTGCTGCGCCTGCACTTTGTCCAATGCCTGCTCGGCGCCGGCAAGCCCCGAGGTCAGCTCCTCGCCCGACTGCAGCAGCGGCGCGATGTCCTCGCCACGGCCGCGCGCCTGTCCGACCGCCCTGGCATGGCTGTTGCGTGCAGCGCGCAGCCGGTCGGTCTCGATCTGCCAGTGGCGGCGCTGCTCTTCCAGCGCCTGCCAGGCAGCGACATCGAATGCGTAGCCGCGCCGCGCCAGCAGGCGCGCGACCTGTTCCGGGTCAGCACGCAGCAGCTTCGGATCAATCATCGCCGGCGCTTGCGTCGGTCTGGCGGTTGCGCAGCCGTTCCAGTGCCTCGGCGATGCGCTGCTCCAGGCCGCGCGCGGTCGGATGATAGTAGCGGCGCTCCGGCATCTCGTCCGGCAGGTAGCGCTCGCCGGCGGCATACGCCTGCGGCTCATCGTGCGCGTAGCGATAGCCGACGCCGTGGCCCAGCTCCTTCAGCAGCGGCGTCGGCGCGCCGCGAAATCGCAGCGGCACCTCGAGCGAGCCGTAGCGCTCGACGTCGGCACGCGCCTCCGCGAATGCGGTGTAGACGGCATTGCTCTTGGCGGCGCATGCCAGGTAGACCACGGCTTCGGCCAATGCCAGCTCGCCTTCCGGACTGCCGAGCCGCTCGTACGCCTGCCATGCCTCGAGCGTCATCTGCAGCGCGCGCGGATCGGCGAGTCCGATGTCCTCGGTCGCCATGCGGGTGAGACGCCGTGCCAGGTAGCGCGGGTCGCAGCCGCCGTCGAGCATGCGCGCCAGCCAGTACAGCGCCGCATCCGGATCGGTGCCGCGCACCGCCTTGTGCAGCGCTGAGATCTGGTCGTAGAACTGGTCCCCGCCCTTGTCGAAGCGGCGGCGGCCGCCGCTAGCCACCTCGGAGGCATGCGCCGCGGTGATCTGCCTGCCCCCGGCCGCCGTGGCGAGCGCCGCCGCCAGCTCGAGCATGCCCAGTCCGCGCCGCGCATCGCCGTCCGCCGCCTGCGCCAGCAGTCCCAGCGCCTCCTCTTCTATCGACAGCTCCTGCGATCCCAGCCCGCGCTCGCGATCCAGCAGTGCGCCGGCAAGCAGCTGGCGCAGATCCGGGACGCCCAGCGCCTTCAAGACGTACACGCGTGCGCGCGACAGCAGTGCGCCGACGATCTCGAACGAGGGATTCTCGGTGGTCGCGCCAATGAACGTCAGTGTGCCGTTCTCCACGTGCGGCAGGAACGCGTCCTGCTGCGCCTTGTTGAAGCGATGCACCTCGTCCAGGAACAGCACCGTCGGCTGTCCGGCCGCGGCGCTCTGCTGCGCCAGTGCGACCGCGTCGCGGATGTCCTTGATGCCCGCCTGCACCGCCGACAGGGCGATGAAGCGTGCCTCGGAGCGATCCGCGATCAGGCGCGCCAGCGTGGTCTTGCCGGTGCCGGGTGGCCCCCAGAGAATCAGCGAATGCGGCGCGCCCTCGCTGATCGCCTGGTACAGCGGCTTGCCCGGCGCCAGCAGGTGCGTCTGGCCGACGAACTCTTCCAGCCGCCGCGGTCGCATCCGATCGGCCAGCGGCCGAAAGTCCCTGCCGCTGTCGGCCAGCCGCAGCGGCTGTTGGGTGGTGTTGCGCTTGGTCATGTCGCGGGGCAGCGGCAGCCTCAGGACACCGGCGTGCCGATCACGTCGACACCGGCCGGCGGCGTGAATTGCAGCTCGGCCGGATCGACCCGGGCGTTGCGCTCGCTGCGGGTGAAATCCAGCCGCACCGTCTGGCCGAGGCGATCGACCACCACCATGCGCACCAGCCGGTCGCGCTCAAAGCCGAGTTCGGCACGGTTGAAATCCGCCTCGGCGCTGCGCGGCTTGACGCTCACCCAGTCGAGTCCGTCGTGCGATCCGGCGGCGGCGATCTCGAAGCTCTGGTGCAGCTGCGCTGCCGATCCGGACAGCAGCGTCACCGGCGTTGCCGACAGCGCGGCGGCTACCGGCTTGACCGAGACCTGCGCCAGCTCGCGGTCGTAGAACCACAGGTTCCTGCCGTCGGCGACCAGCAGCTGGCCACGCTCGCTGTCCCCGGCATGCTCTGCCTGTCCCGTCGGTGACTGTGTCGGTGACTGTCCCGGTGACTGTCCTGGTGACGGCGTCGCCGGGGGCAACGGCGCCATCGCGGTATCGGTGCGCGGCTGGAAATCCCAGCGAAATCGCCCGGGCCGCTGTACCAGCATGGTGCCTTCGCCGGCTTCGGTCTGCGTTCCGTGCGCGTCAGTGACCGTCTGGGTGAATGTGGTGCGCAGGCTGGTCAGTCCGTCCAGGTACCGATCCAGCGCCGTGGTGCCGGCATTGGCCGTACCGCCGGCATTGGCCGTATCGCCGGCATTGGCCGTGGCGTATGCCAGCAGTGCCAGCAGCGCCAGCACGGCGTGCACAGTCACAGGTAAGCCTCGGTGCCTCACGACAGCTTGCCGATGCCAGGCTACGGCGGCGGCGGCGC
>Ga0116229_10013076_pt1 | contig 11820 bp, 4 predicted proteins | sample S1TSphgellanicum_3_FD_87313 | JGI IMG/M metagenome (GOLD analysis project Ga0116229, IMG submission 87313) | Host-associated microbial communities from peat moss isolated from Minnesota, USA - S1T2_Fc - Sphagnum magellanicum MG | ecosystem: Host-associated > Plants > Peat moss > Unclassified... | reverse complement strand
TTGAGAATCATTTGCACTTAGGCTTCAAGGGCAAAACCACATTTATGTGCATCCTGTTTATATGCATTGTGTTTTTGTGGGAGGTGGTCTTTGTCTTTGCATCACATTTATGTGCATCATGTCCATATGCATTGTGTTTTTGGTTTTGGCATTGAGAATCATTTGCACTTAGGCTTCAAGGGCAAAACCTTCGGCTATAGTTTTGGCCTTCATGGTCTTTGCATTGCATTGTGCCTTTGTGTTAGTCAAGTTGCATCCCATTTGAAAATCATTTACACATTTAAGTTTTTAAATGTTTCACCTTTTAACTACAACTTTCATCGGTTTCATTTTTTGATTTGCATTCATGTTTTTGTGTTAGTTTCTAAAGTTGACCATCACATTCATTATAATAACTAACCTTCACTTGTTTTAGAATTCACTTTGTAAAGTGAGTTTTCAATTTTCACCCTTGACCTTGTTACAAATTCTTTTGTTTACAATTTGCAATCTTACATGCATTTATGGTCTACTAATCATAGTAGTTAGACATCTTGCATTATATTATATTATATTATATTATATTATATTATTATTTTATTTTTCTTTGCATTATCTTACATTGTCATGGTTAGGTATTAGTCTATGCTTCATGTGATGACTAAAAAACAAGATGTATGCTTGCTTGAATTTGTTGACATGGTTGAAGAAAATTGTGGAATGATTATAACTTCTATTGCACATGGCAACATGTCTTGGATGTTAAGAGTATACATATGCAAGTTGTGGCTAAGATTGAACTTATGTAACTTGTGACTATACAAGCTCAAGTTCAACTTGGAAGCCATAAAATTGGGGGTTGGTTTGTTAAGGTTTTTTTGCTATCAATGTCAACTTACTTATGGATCTTGAAAATCTATAGATGTTGCAATGTATTATTTGTAGAACAAAGTAAACAAGTTCTAATACTTTGTGCCAATGATCTACTCCACAAAAAGGTCTTATAACAAGCTTCATGGTGTCACTATGATGAAGACCCACATTGATTTTACGCGTCCAAGGTTGTTTGAGCATATAAAGTTGATAGTTGTTGAGTAAATTGCTAGGGAGAAAGTGTTCTAGGCCAATTGGGTGTGTAATCATGACATTTTTTTATGCCACAAGTCTTTTTTTTAAAAAAGGTGATGAAGCACAATAACTATTTTTTTGAAGATTTAATATTGTATGTTTGTAAGCGGTGCAAGGCCCTTTCCACTTGTGAAAACTGTGTTATGGCAATGCTTGTGTGTTGTCTTTCCTTCTTAATTTACTTTGGTGGGAAAAATGTTTCTTATGGTCAGAAAAACTATGAATCTCTAGATCTTTAGAGGTGGTGGTGTGCACACATTTGCCCTTGTAACAAATTATTTAAATGATTCTTTTATTTATTCCATTATGAGTTAATTTGAAATTCATGAAAACATATGACTTTCCATAGTTAGGCAATTGTAATCATTTTTGAAAAATATGATTTGATGCATTGTGTGATTACCTTTGTGAAGGATAAAAATAACAACTTAATGTTTATGGGAAAAAATTTATTTTTCGTTATTGATTGATGTCCTTGAGACTTTAGCAGGTTTATGAAGGTACTTGTTTTGGTCACATTATGGTTAAAGTTGTCAATATGTTACAAATGATGAAAAAACAACTTCAAGTCTGAAGCATGTTAATGTGAAGGTTGTACAAATGACATTGACATGGACAAAAAAATTGGGAAAAGGAAGGTAAGAATGGCAAAAGGAATGTGTTGAAAGGGGGTTGGGGCCTCAGAAAATTCAAAACTTTAGTGAAAACCAAATTTGCTAATAAAGTGATTATGCTTGAAAAGGCTTTGAAATTCAAAAAGATTGTAACATATGTGAAGACAATAACTTTTTTGGTGTTGGCACATTTATTGAAAAGTCTTTGTGTACACATATTGGGAAATTATGTTTGTTGAAGAAGTTATTTGTAATTCTAGCTACATGTGTTAATCTGCTAACTTGTTGGTGTAATCATGAAAAACAATTCCCAAATGTTACATTCCTTGCCAAACAAATATTAGGAATCCAAGATCACAAATTGAAATTAAATGTGTGATCAATCTTGCTTATGTGTTGACAACTCTAAAACATTACAAGTTATAGGTGGAAGGTAAAAATACGATGTGTTAGACCAAAATGGATGTTTTACAACATTACAAGTGATGAAATGTAATTAAAGGCCATAGGATAATTGTACTGATTTTTTTTTGTTTAGATTCAATATGTGTTGTAGTTTATGTGTGTAATGTAATGCATGATTTTTTTTGCAATTATAAATAGTTATGTTGTATTTTTGAACTTTTAAAAATCTCTTTTTTTTGTTACAAAATACAAATATGGATTTGAACTTTGTTTCCCATGGAAAGAAATAAGTTTTCAAATTTCATCACATAAGTTAATCAAACATATTATAACATGAAGGGGAGAAAATTGAAAAAAAATTGTGCACACTCTAAAACGAAATATCTTTAAAAGTCCATAATGGACATAAAAATAAAAAATTAGAAAAAATTATCTAGAGACAATACATTTGCATTATGAATGGTGTGCAATCAATTATTTCATTCAACGAGGCTTAAGATATGATGAACTTCTAAAACTTTTCCTAATCCAACTAACTACAATAGGAAACATAAATAAATAACTGAAATGAAAGCAAACATTCACATTAACCAATATAATATATTTATATAAGGAAAAAAAAAACTATAGATCAAAGGAATTGAATCATTTTAAAAGAAAGAATAGACTTTCAAAAGATGAATGTAATGTTTAATAGGCTAACAAAAGGATTGCAAAAAATTGTTTACTCATGTGTACTGAGCTTTACATTTGCCAAAATTGATGCATTGTACCATACTTGAAACCCTTCAAAAATTTAGATCACATCATCACTATGGTAAAAAAGTTGCTAATTATTTTTTATATAATCCTTTTATTGGAATTTTTTAAAAAATATATGCCATATTGATAACTTGGGGAGAGCCTCAAACTTCATATCCAGCTGATATCAGTAAATACCTCCCAATCTTGAGCATTGCATCCATGAAGGATGTGCATTTGGTTCCCCACCACGACTAGCGAATTCTACCCAGGTGACCGTGAGTACAATCTTGTGAAAATTAGGGGATTTCAATTATCCCATTGTAATATTTTGTTATGAATGAATTTTCATGCAATCAAAGTGAATAGCAATGGAAGGATGAACCAAAAACAAAGGATCATTTATTTGGCAAAATAAAGAGAATAGAACACAATAAGGCTTTGCCATAAAGAATCTTACACACTCTCGGCCATCTATGTTACACTCTTTTCTCTCAAAGGAATGATGATAACCTTTACACCATTTTTTATTCCCAATACGTATGGGGTATGAGGGCCTTTTATGTTGTGAATATGAGCTTTGCACACTATGTAGCCAAAAAAAGTGAGAAAAGGGTCCCACTTTTTTCTCTCTTCTAACAATCCTCAAACCCTAAATTGCACCATCCAATCCAATTTGCAGTCTACTTATTATGCTCCCCACTCCCCCAACTTCCCAAGTGCCAATTTGGGATAAGGTAGAGCACTTCTAGGGGAAAAGTAATTTTGCTTTACCTTACACATAATTTTCCAGTTCCCTCATCTACATCCTCTTCTTCACTCCATGCTGATTACATAACTATCCCGCATGAGAATCTTGACACTCTGATGAGCTCTGAGGTTGTGAGTTACAACCCATACCCTTCAACCTCCATTTCGTTAGTGACCTACTAGTTAGCACAAGGTACCACCCTGGGCTCTCATTGGCCCAATGATTCGGTAATGTTCTGCTCTGCTTTGATGAACATTTCTTAACCATTCTCTGCAATGTAGTAAATACTAGTGAAATCATGGAGTTGCAAATGTAATCAATGTTGGTGAAGCATTGTAACCTTGTTATAACTATGGGTAATAATCTCTCTTAACCCAACTTGCAGAACTTGAAAGAGTAAGTATTGCACTTATTTCTGCTCCAAGTTTCATGCACTCAGATTTACTCTCAGGTGAGGAGGGGAGCGGGAGGTATAGATCAACTAGAAGAAGGCAGAAAGAAAAAAAATGGGAGGGAAAAAAAGGACCCAATTCTTTACGTGGGAGAAGGGTAAGCCTTCTTGACCCTTCCTTTGTTTCTTGGTGCCTTAAAACCTTCATGCGGAGGCCACCTCAAAACAGAGAAGGGCTGAGATGAGAGGGCTTCTTGCATACATAAAAACTTCAAATTGTTTAAGAAAGTGTTGAACATGAACTTGTAATTGAGATTGTAATTGTAATGTCATGAACCTGATATATTTGATTAGGATTGAAACTTTGGTTCTGGATGACACCCCAAAAAAAAAAAAAGTAAAAAATCTTTTAAAATCTCCCTTGAACTAAGATGCAAATTAAAATTATCATCACCAAAAAATAAAAATAAAAATAAAAATAAAAATTGTGAGCTACATGGGTTGGCAATGATCCACAAGAGAACGAGTGAAATTTGGCTACAAGTCAAAATTTGGCGACAAGTCAGAGAGGAAAGTAGAAATGGTTGGGAATTGTGCTATATTTTTGTGACATGTTAGAACCTATTGTTTAAGAAATGTTAATGTGATGTAATATGTCAGCATCCCAAATCTTCCGTGACGTAACATGTCATTTGAAACCTTCCATGACGTAATGTGTCATTTGAAATCTTCCATGACGTAACATGTCATTTGAAATCTTCCATGACGTAATGTGTCATTTGAAATCTTCCATGACGTAACGTGTCATACTCTCTCTCGAGTTGGGACAAGCTTACATTTTGACTTAGATGTGTTGATTTTACTCAGCATAAGGGCAGCACCTCCTTACATTCATGGTTTTTTGTTTTTCTTTTGGTGCCACATTTGGCCTCAGGCTCCCCCGCTCCTCGACCATACGATACAACCATGAAAGCTCGCAAATGCAACCTTTAAGCTATATTTTACAAGCATAAAAATAAAAGGGACACACATAATTTGTCAATTATTGTCGTACCTAGCCTGGTTAGGCATTAATAAATTACTTAATGAAATTGTCAAAATTTCTGAAAAAATTACGTGCATACTACCATGCCAAAAATCTAAACAAAACTCTCAAGCACAATAGCTTCATTATTTAACATAATGCCAAATTTTAAATTACTATGATTTTTATTACTGTTCAATGTAACCGACAAAATAAAATAAAATAAAATTATTAAGCACCGTTGATGTAAAACCAACTTAGGTATGACAAAAAATGTAAACATAAGTGAATAATCACTCTTTAAGGAAACAAACATAATTAATGTTGCTGATCTCATAAGTGTCCTTTCCAGTACGTGAAGCGTTATTGATATCAAAACGATGCCTTGGCCTCTTGGGACTTGCCAAGGTCATGCACAAAATCTTCTCTCAACAAGTGGAAAAAAATACTCTATCTAAATAAATAAGAGTAGTAGTGGACATTAGGTTATAAGCTTGTTATATATATAAACAAAGTTTAGTAAATTTTGCCCTCTTTTGTACAGTGAAAACCGACACTAGATAATAATATTTTGTTGAACAAAATATTATTATCTAGTGTCGGTTTTCACTGTACAAAAGAGGGCAAAATTTACTAAACTTTGTTTATATATATAATTTTTTGGGGCATGCAAAATACCTAAGTATTTGATGCAAAAAGAGCCGTGATTGATGGGTCTAGATAACTTATAAATATGTCTTGCAAGAGGAGCCGCAATTGGTGGGGTCCTCAATGCGAAACTGCACTTTTGTTTTGCTCCAAGTTGCGTGGTTCTGGTGGGCACCCCTCATCTCATATCACTAGAATTGTTGTCCGGGTTTTTTCTTTGGATGTTTGGAGAAAATTACATTCTGCACCCGATCGAAACCCTACTTGTTGTAAATATTTTCCAATACGCAAGAATTTTTTGAAAAAAATATTATCACATTTTTTTACTCCAATTTTGTTTTGATAACATTTTATTTATTTATTATTATTTTTTGGTTTTCCTTGTTTAGTTAATTTCTAGGCCATTTGCTTCAAAATCTCTCTTGGGGTGCTCATTACTGATGCAACATTGAAAAAAGAAATAAAAGAAAAAATTGATCATCAAGTCTTGTTTATTGTCCCCGAGAAAATTAAACAAGTGTATACATTTCAGCGACAATTACATTGGAATTGGTTTTTAGGCAAAACGATTATAAGGTCGTCTTTTTTTCCTCCTACCAAAATAGATTTTGATAATTAAAATTTATTTTGAATGGAATAGAACAATGTCTTTTGCGACATGTTTGCGTTCTTTCACATCTCAGTTTCATATAGGAATGAATTAGTGTCTCTGGCTTCAAAAAAATTTAGAGAATTTTTTTACACTTGTCTTTTGAAAATAAAATAAGTAATCTTAACGATAAAATCCAAACTTGATATTTTATTGTCACATAAAATCAATCTTCAACAAAATTGAATAAAGATTTATGAGTGTTTACAAGACATAATACATGCAAAATGTTGTTTGAACATCGTTATAAAATTGTGTACATAATACGAATAAATAAAATAAAATAATTTCGTGCACGTCCATTGTTGTCTTGTGATGAAATTAATGGTCATTAACAATTTATTGGGATAATGACATGTTTGATAATCCGAAATTTCATATCATTAATATGTGGAAAGACCTTTGCATGAATCTTATATTGAATAAAAATGATTTAAAAAAAATTCATGATGATTCAAGTTTGTGACCTTTTTTTTATTAGTTTAAAATTTAAATTGGAACATCATTGATTATATGAGTAGATGACAAACAATTTTTTTGTTACAAATGTCATTGCTTATGATAAATCCTAACAAACCTACAATATAAGAATCGATGATTTTTTTATATATGAATTTAAAATATCCTTGCAATTTATGGAAACTGTTAGAATTGTTTTTGTCATTGCAAAAGAGAATGAAAGATGAAGATGATACCATAGAAGGAGCATGACTCGATAAGATCCAATCATTTGTATACATTTCAAAATTCATTCAATGATCCTTGTCCCTTATGCAAATATGACACCTTAAAAATAAATCCATATTGTTTATTGCATAATTTATTATATATGAATATCAATTTTATATATTCACATTCGACTTATTATCATAGTACCTTGACATCTTTGACACTAATTACGTTATTGATACAAATATTATCATTTTTAAAAACTCAAAAAAAAAATTTTGAGAAAGAAAAATACATAATCTTTTGGAATATTAAAAAATATTTTATTCTTGACATGAAATCTTTAAAATTCATTAATTATTTTAATAACATGTGTTGACATTAGCCTTGTATTATAATAATCAAACACATTTAAATAATCTTTAAAATATTATTAATCTCTTAAATCCTGTGTGCTTTTTACATCTCATGAACATGTTGTAGGAGTTGCACCTTTCTCTCAATGTGTGTTATTAATTGAATTAAATGCACGAGATAATGAACGATTTTCATCCAGAAAAATTATACAAAACAAAGAAAGTAAAGAAGATAACTAAAAAATGAAGAAAAAGAAAAAACAATCTACCTCATAATCAATGCACCAATGCTTGCATATTGGGTGCAAATTGAGATCACCAAGATTTTTTTAAAAACCCATAAAAGTTGATCATTATCATTTTAGTTTTCTAATTATGATCTTCTCTCATTTTATGTCGTTGAAACATGTTCAAATTTTAATTTAAATTTAAAAAATTTAGATTTCTCAAAGATTTAATTTTGTCCCATGCAATTTTTTCATCCCGACTTCTCGTTTCATCTCCGGTTCAGGCAAAACTGGGGCCCAGTAGTCTCAGTCTGGGGGTACTTTAGAGATAATTCCCATGACAGGTCAATTACTTATGAACTTATGAAACATGGAATTTTTAAGACTATGAATGATAAATGGTCTCTAGTCTCTAAAACTAAGGATCAATTTAGGTGAGAAAACTAGTTTGGTCCCCTGTATTTGTTTTTTTTTTTCATCCTGATTTCTCATTTCATCCCCAATTTTGGCACTTTATGGATAACTCTATTAATATATAGGTGGGATACTTATGAATGCTTGAAAGATGGACTTGTAAAAGACTATAAAATTATAAAGCTCTCTAGTCTTTATCTTTTCAAGTATATTGTATATTATTTGCCTAGTAGTGAGCAGATAGAAAGAATTTAGGGGGCTCTTTTTGGGATAATAGTGGCTCCCTTGTGATGGTCCCGGCCATCGACCTTTTATTAGAATTTTTTTTTCAATTATTTTTTAGCTTATATATATAACCTTATTTAATCTTCCCTAGTAAGTCTTTAGTTTAATTAATAAATAAATAATTATTATTATTATTATTTTCCCTTGAAAATTTCAGAAGTGTGTTTGGGTGTCTTCAATTAGGAGAAGAGTGGGGAGAACATGCTTTGGAGTGCATACAATAGATTTTGTCAAACATTTCTATATGAAAATACTGAGAAGCTTCTTGCACATGGATTTTTATTTTATTTTTTTAATTGAAAAAAAATTCAGAAGGAATTAGCTTCACAAGTAGTGTATTTTTATTTTTATTTTTTAATTTTTCAAATTTGTTAGATAGGTGGGTTGGTGATCATCCACAAGAGGACTTAGCCAAATTTGGCTACATGTCAAAGATGAGAGTAGAAAAGTTTAGTAATCATGCTATAGCTTGCTCCCATGGTGACATGCTACAACCTAAAATATGGCAACTTTAAATGGTTTTATCCTCATAACGCGAGGATAAAAAAATGTGCCATTTTTGTTTTCAAGGAAACCTTTGTACTTGTTGCAAGGCCGTTCTTTATGTCACCAAGTTGCAAAATTTTGCCAAAAAAAAAAAAGAGTTCACTCTTCATGAGGGACCAATAATTGGTTTAAACTTTAAACATTATTGAACCTCACACCGACCATTTAAAACATTGGATGATTGAAAAAATGAACTGAGGAACTAGTGATTCGAATCAAAGTATTTAGAGTCTCTTCTTTCATCTTTTGAGTGAACCGTTGTCCCATGCTAATAATGCAATCAAAATTTGTATTCAAAGTATGGACCAAAATATTAGTTTGAAGTAAATTAAGGGTCCAAAAATCACTTTACCTAAATTAACTAAAGTAATTTGGTGTCTATTTTAAATATTTCCAATTAAAATAATTAGGCGTTACAATTTACAATGTACCCAAGATTATAGACCTCCAAGATAATACTCTCCAAAGAATTAATCACTTGTCACATATGATGGCAAAATTTACTTTTCCTAAGGGGTCACAAAGGTGAGGGCATTACCAAAATAAGGACCCACGCAAAGCAGCTCAACTTCTTCTTTGCCTCTTGGCTTTGACCTGTTGTTTCTACAGAAGCTGGACAAAAATCAATGTACTGGGGCAAACTGAAACCAGATATCAGTATCATGCAAAATCACCACACACTGAGTGCAACCCAAATGTAGGGTTTGATCAACCAAACCCAAAAAAAAAAAAAAAAAAATTTGTGAGGGGAAAAAAGACATGGTAATTGATACCAAAAAATGGTTATGAAATCTAGCAATGAGGAATACTTTGCATTCTGCAATGGTGGACATGAAAGATGTAGAACTTCTAAATATACTCTATACAAATTGATTATGACTGCTGAAAGATCTCAGAATTCACCCCAAATGTTGGAGTAACAGACTGAAAAGGTAACAGAAGGAGCAAGCCAAAAGATAGCATGACATTTTCCATTCCCAACAACAGAAAAAATGAAAACACGCACACACACACACACACACACACACTTTGAAAAACAACTGCCTCAAAGGAATATGCAACAATATGTGACAATATGTGCAATATGAACATAGTGAGTTTTTGGCAGGCATCTCGTCACTATCATGACACACATGACAGAGAGAAGCAATCATTACTTACCTACTGATATCTCTACTTCCCTGTTAGTACTCAAAAGTTTCAGATTACAAACTCAAGGTTGTTTGTTCTCTTTCCTTCCCTTAGGATTGGGCTTGACAAGTTGACGCAGACCGTCAACCGGAGATATGTCCCAATTCTCCACATGCCTTCACAAATGCCAAATAAACATCATTGCCAATCAAAACCCTCAACAATCATACATTTTCATGCTATTCATGTACCACTGAGCAATTGGGTATTTCCACGCTCTGTCAAATTCCTTACCAAACAGTGCTGTGATTGGTTTCAGTGAGTAGTGCAACCATGTCGTGGACATATTGGATTGTGGAGAAATTGCCCAATGTTAGACTATGAATGCAACCAATCGCTCACAAGCTTTGTGTTTGCAAGTAATGTTGCATCATGATAATAAGGTCAAGGACTTACTTGCAAATCCTGCCAGAGGCCATGTCAAAGTAATACTCCGTACTTCCTGTGGCTGCCAATTACAACAGAAACCTTACAAGTGTTAGTTGGTCAACCAAAGTACAAAGTCCCAACAAGCCTCACAGAACTCATTTCCTTCTTTGTTTCCACAGATACTGAAGAAGTTAGTTTGAAGGTGTAAAACCTGTAAAAGAGTTTCATCGCTTCATACATGCCTTCACAATGCATATCATTTGGGAACATTTGCAGTGAAGTGAGGGAATAACCTGCCAAAATGGGTCGCCATGGAAGTGCCAGTACACAATTAAAACGCCAACGAGCATAAATCCTATCCTGCAGACACAAGCATTAGACCAAAGAACAGTACACATCCATCACAAATTTCACTTGAACTCACCAATTCTTAGACTCTTGAGAGATAGGAAATTTCATATTGCCAAGTTGAGGTTACCCCTATGCTGAAAAAAAGAGAAATTCACACTTCCTAGGCAAAAGTTGACAATAAGGTTCAATTCCATTCTCATATTCGCATATTGGAGAGAGTTAACATGTCTCATGCTGCTACAATCCTTTTAAAAGACCTTACATCATAGTCTGTCTCATATAGACAGTACTTTATGTGACTCTTTCCTGCTGGAAAAAGGGTCAGAACAAACCTCAAACTCTTGCCAATCAGTGACTTTCAAGCTTGATTCTTCCATGAATGAGCCCAAATTGCTCACATTTTGTTTAAATCGCTTGAGCCCTTTGAATGACACAAAAGGATCCGCAAACTCACAATTGGGTTCATAAATTCCCATAGCCATATTTCCTGCACTCCAGCAAAATTAGTTGGGAGTTAATATAGTCAAGTTGACAGATTAGCCCTCACTGGTTCACATGAGGCACCTGCTGCTGTTGTTAACATATGTTCAAGATGTGTTAACAAAAAGTTATGAACATCAAAGGCCCTCCCTCCCCCACCCCCCCCTACCCCCACAAATCCATGAAAAACTTCTCTTCAAATTGTGTTTTGATGTATCAGAAACAAATACTTTCACATCTTTGTGCTTTGTTTTCACCAAGAATTACTTGCTGTTAGTCTAAGATGCATCCAAAGTACACTCCTACCAACCAGGATCTGTATAAAAAACCCTTCCTACAGTACTGGAACACACCTAACCCTAAACCCTAATTGCAATGACCTTGCTTTTGAATTTTAGTGACCTGAGCAGCCCATGGGTTTGTGGGTGGCATTTGATTATTATCACAGGGAAAACAGTACCTGCTCAAAATTTGCAATCTGATAATAACCGATTATGCATACATTTTACAATGTTGGGGTGATTGAACAGTACAGCTAAGAGACATCAATGGCAAATGGTCTTACAATAGAATAGATATCTCAGTGAAGAGTTGCATTGGAT
>Ga0116229_10013074_pt1 | contig 11821 bp, 5 predicted proteins | sample S1TSphgellanicum_3_FD_87313 | JGI IMG/M metagenome (GOLD analysis project Ga0116229, IMG submission 87313) | Host-associated microbial communities from peat moss isolated from Minnesota, USA - S1T2_Fc - Sphagnum magellanicum MG | ecosystem: Host-associated > Plants > Peat moss > Unclassified... | reverse complement strand
TTATAAGATTTTTCTAATCGAAAACATTGTGAAAGAAATACATTTATCTATGGGCATATTGAATGCACTCAAAGTGCTTCATTTGTTAGGGTGTTCCAACTTGAAATAACTACTTTCATTTATTGACCAATTGAGTACATTCCAAAAGCTTCATTTGTTAGGGTGTTCCAATTTCAAAAAACTATTTTCATCTATTAATCATTGGGTGCACTTGAAAATCTTGATTTGTGTGAATGTTTCAACTTGCAAGAATTATTTACATGTACATTGGCCAATTAAATGCACTCCAAAAGTTTTAATTGTGGGAATGTCTGAATTCTAGGAATTGCTTATGTTTATTGGCCAATTTAATGCATTCAAAGAACTTAATTTGTTAAGGTCCTTTAATTTGAGATAATTACTTTCATCTGTTACCAACTGAATCACTAGTAGAAAACCCCTCCTTTTTAATCAACCCACCTTTGACTTGATATAGTATTTGACTATGTTTCAATTGTAAGTTTTTGAATATTTGAAAAATTATTCACAATTGCCAAGTAAATTGAACTGCCTACTCTTTTGGTGGACAAATGAAGGCACATTCAAACTATTTTGGAGCTCATGGAATATTCTTAACACCCACATGGTCTACAATTGAATTATAGTTGAAACATTGACTTGAAAAATTACATAATCTATAATCAAGCCTCCCCAGGTGGTGTGTCAACTAAAAAAGTCCCATGTTCAACTACTTTGGTCAATCACAAAACATAGTGATGGTGATAAATCACACATGGATGGATGACATTGAAATTGGGACTAATGTCTTTGTTGCAAGTGCACAACAAGATTATTTCTCGACTACAACTACAAATTGAAAGGCAAAAAACAAATGTTGGGCACTCTTACATACTATGTCAAAACCTCAATTGCAAGTGCTACTTAGTAAACATGACAACAACCATTATGCCATGCTTTATAAACATTGGTATGCATTGCTTTGGTTTTAAAAAACAAATATTTATTGAGGTTGTCAAAGTTAACAAAGCCACAATGATGAAAATATGTTCCTTCGCTTTGAAAGATCCAAACAATTAGATTTTGGGAACTATCAAGTTAATTAATGATTTGTCACGAACATTCAAATCCTAGGTTCCATGATAGATTGTGGGCAAAAATGATTCAACTTTCAAGAAAGCATTATTCACATTAGGATGTGACCTTTCACCCAACTCCCTATTAAAAGAAATTTGGCATTGAGAAAAAAATATAATAACACCAGTTTTGTCGATACTTCAATGCATGAAAAAAATTAAAATAGACATGGATAGCTTGATGCCCAAGAAAAGAAAAGACCTTTTCGTTAGTAGAAACATTGTCACTAGTAAAAAAACTAAAATGTTACCAAATGATTTGTGACTACATGCGATTAATTGTCATTTACAATGAACATTGGTTACATTTACAATTGAAAATCATATCACACATTTTTTGGTTACATTTATGACTATGTTGTAACTATTTATAGGTTTTTCATTCTTCCAATGGGATAACTTTTCACATTATTTTCATCTTAAAAGGCCTTTGTATGGCCCATTAGTTGCAAAAGTGTCACAAAATGATAATTAATTAATTATTTATACATTAAGTTATGTATGTTACTAATATTGTATAAGGTAAGTCACGTGTTTTATGTTATGGTAACTAATAGTTACGTATAGTAAGCTTTATGTATACATTATGTACTCCACATTCATAATGGTATATATATGTATTATTCTTGTAGATTAGTTAGGCATGGTTTTTAAAAAATATTATTGTATATTAGCCTCATATTAGGGTATATGTAAAGGTGGTAATTCATCAATCATCCATAGGTGTATAAAAACTACAATAATTAGTGTAGAATTATTGTAATTAAATTAACTACCATTTTTTAATAAATAATTATAAATAACCTGATTATTTAAAACTTAAATTTTATAATTAAAATCCATATTTAATATTTTTACAATAATCATAATGTAATTCAAGTAATTGATGTAATTATCATCATTACTATAAAATTAATATATATTATTTATAATTATTTTTTAATAGTAAATAATTATTCTTCCAACATAAAAATTTACCCTAGTTATCAATTTATTTACAATGTTAAAAATTCATTAAAATTTATATAATATGTAATTGCACTTATAATATGTAATATTGATCATTATAATTATAATTAAAATTTTTAATTCTTATGGTAATTTTATTATAATGTGAATAATTCATGTACTTATTGTAAGTAAAATATTAAAAATGTTTTATTTATAACTTAAAATTACTTATTTATACTTTAAAATGATCAACACTATAAGATATTCACATTATTTATTCATGTTTTTACAATAATAAAAATGAATTACTACAATTATAATAATTTAATGAAAGTTCATGAATATATGTTTGGTGTATATTTTTTGAATTTCATGATTATGTGCATAATTTCATTCAAATTGGAAATTTTAATTTGTAATTTATTTTGTCACATTAATGATTTCACCATATGTTTATGACATTTGAATAGAATACAACATGTAGAAAATCAAATGTCATGAAAAAATGAACCGCCCTATTTTGCAACTACCCCACATGTCATTTTTGTGGATTGTGATTTAGTTGCAATAATTTATGGAAAACCTCTTTTGAGCATGCCTATCACCTTTGGTGTATAGGAGAATACACACAACTTTGTCCGATTGTGTTGTTCATTTTTGTAACCCCATCTTTATTACAAATTAATGTGCAATTTGGGGTTTAAAACTAGATTCCAACGATGTTCAAGGAAGGGTGGGCATGAAAATAGAAGGGAATATGGTACAATCACTCCCAATGGAAACACCCAACATTTCATTTTCAAATGTGTGAAACACACTTTTGAATACATTTTGTTGTTCACATGTTTATGTTATTTATTTCCATTCATTTGTATGTTTTGTTTCAAGATCTATGGCCTTTAACAATCAATTTTCCATTGTTTTCTTTTAGTCCTTAATCTTGATGCACATGAATCAATCTAGTTCATTGAGTCTTAGTGTCCTTTTCAATATCATCCTTAATGAATTTCTTACAAATACATGGTCAAGATCAATTAGTGCACCTTCATAATTTTTGTCACAAGAGGTGTCAAACCATTAACTTTTTTAGGAACCAAGGTATGGTTTCAAGAATTTAGAATCCTTAATAAGTCCTAGTACAAGACCTTATAATTTTGCAAAATATAGGAAAATTTGGAAGGAAATTAATTAAATCCTTTTGGATTGGGAATATGAATCCTTAGAACATTTACTACCTAATAATTCTTAGAAAATTGGATCCATGATTTAAGATCCTCAATTCTTCATTAAGACATGCAATCTTGTGTTAGGAATTGGATTATTGGGTTACAACTGCACTTTTGTTTTATGAAACCCAATCTTGCATATTGAACTTAATTAAGTCTTATATTTTATTTTTCAATCCCACTTCAAAAGTGTGGATCCTATATTAAGAATATTATGTCCTATATTGAGGAAAATGCATTCCATTTTTTATCATTGTATTGGTAGGGAAAGTAAAAAACATCATTGGAAATACAATAGAAAGCTTTGGCATTGAAGATGTTTCACCATTTTTGCCAAAACATTTTTGCCTACATCTTGCCAAAACAAATCACAACAATTCATGGCAAAAAAAAGGATGGTAGGGTAATGTTTCATGAACTCTTACCACATTCATCAATAGGTGAAACATTCATTCCAATTGGCATAAACACAAGAAATCATGACAAGCTATCCAATGTCGCATGTGAGTACGCTTCAACAAACTAGTGATAATTCTTAAACACTTGCACATGGAGAATGAACACTCCCATTTCAACTGTTGAATCATGTGATCATTTACCAAAACCTAGTTTATTGGCCCAAATGCCCCAACAATGCATATATTGGCTATATTTCATTTAAAATTTGGTGTATGATGTGTATATGGAGTTTCTATAATAAAAGGTTTTTCCCTAAAAAGTGAAGGTGCCAATATATACTATGTAAGTGATGGTCATTATTCCTTTTAAGGAATTTTTGTTTCTAATAAAAATAATTATCATCCCTAAGAAGATTTAGCCAAATTTGGCTAAAAACCAAATATGAAGTACAAATCTTTAATCATTTTTTATATTTTTGACTACACACTAAAAATCAAATATTAGAATGGTGATTTTTATTAAGTTTTTTCTCCATTTATAGTCCTTGAAAACCTCCAATATTTATCTATGAAAGAAAGTAATTTATTTGATTTGTTTGTCACATTGAAATCTCCAAAACCATGGTGCGTCTTGTCATGTTTTTGGTGTCGTTGGCAAGTTTTCAATGAATAAAGATGTATCAAATTGGGTTCGCAATGTTTCAACTTATAGTCAAAAATTATTGAAAATAAATATTTCATGAAAATTCGTTTAAGTAAAAAAATTATAATGGAATTTGGGCACACTTTTGTTATTGTTAGAAAACTTCCAATTTCATAAGATTTAATGAAGGTGTTTGGATTTGCATAAATTCAATGGCATTTGTGAAAAATATTGAATTTTGAGTAGTTTTTTTGTTCGAAATTCAATTAAATTACAAAAAAATGGTTTTGGAAGGAAGAAATTGGTAACCAATTGACATTTAGGCCAATGACATAGGCTACACCAATACATTTGAATGATAATCTTTCATCAACGGTCATTGTGAAAAAGTACCGGCTAAACTTTTCACAAAATCTAGGTATGAGAAATGAGACCACCTTAGGAAGGGGAATGGAAGTTTAGGACTTAAGAATAACATATTTCCATGTTATTAAAATTTGGTTTCATTTTACATGCAGAGGGTGTCAATTGTAGTGTGCATAATCAACCTTTATTTTGAGGTGTGTTATTATTATATGTGAAGGTTTGTTTAAGTTAACATTCTTTTAGTTGTTCCTCCCTGTTAACAAATATGAGATCTAGTTAAATGCAAACATAAATTTTTATTGAAAGGAAACTAAAACATGATGCTCACAACATGGAACATAACATCAAGAACTCCTCAAGGCTCTTGTCACTTGAAATACACAAATTTGTGCAAAGAAAAAAAAAAACCAAACCAACAACACCAAAGTATTTAATTAAAAGACTAAACCACAAATAACCAAATTAATATAAGTAAAGAAAGTAATTCAACCTTATGAAAATAACCTAATTATTTTCTTATTCTAGTAACTAATGAAACTTAACTCATTGAGCTTGAATTTTCAACATTCCCTTTCAAGTTCAAATCCATTTCTAGTATACCAAGCATTTTAAAAACTTCCTTAGCTTGTATGTACCTAAAGCCTTTATGAAAATGTCAACAACTTGATTTTCAATACTGACATGAATAAGGTTAATTTCTCTTGCTAGAACTTTTTCTCTAATAAAATGATAATGCACCTTAATGTGCTTTGTCCTAGCATGATAGATCGGGTTGTTAATAAGTAGTATGCTACTGATGTTATCATAATAAATGTCAACAGGAGCATCCACTAATTGTCCCAAATCTGAAAGTAATTTTTATAACCAAATTACTTCACATGTAGCAATTGTTGTGCATTTGTATTCTACCTCTGTGCTTGATAATGCAACTATTGGTTGTTTCTTACTGCTCTAACTAATAACACCACTTCCAAAAGAAAACATGAAACCATTGGTTGATCTTCTATCTGAAACATTGCCAGCCTAATTAGCATCCGTGTGTCCATATACTTGTAATTGGCTTTTGGTAGCATAATCTTGGACCTTCTTATGGCCAAAAAAAAAATAAAACTTAAAAACAATTAATTAAGAGACCTATGATTTGAACATGCATTTCCAAAATACACGGGTAGTAAGGCTACCCGAACTAAGCAAAGTATATCCTAGGTTTTAATGAGAAAGTTGCAAGGTGTGCATTCATATTGAAAGCAAATATAAACTCATTATTCCCAAATTAGATTATCTATGGAAACATGCAAGTCATTGTAAGGCTTTGGAAGCCATGTTAAAGGTGAAAAAAAAAAACATTATTTCAATGAAAAGTTATATGTTGCCCCAACTTGGTCTTAAAACAATGTCGCAACACGTCATTCATGGTGTAATTTATATTTAAAAAAAGAAAAAACTTGTCCAATTTACTTTGATTTTTCATTTGTTTAATCATGGCTACCTTGCGATAGAATATATAACAATGTAAAAGTTGTTTGTGTAATTGAATGTTTTTAATAATCCTAGAAAAGATGTTGTGGTAGGTTAGTTGGGGTAGGTTGTGGGATGGTAGATTGTAGGTGCAAGCAAGTTTAAAAAAGAATTCAAAGTGTTGTGGGAGGAGGTAGGTTTGTTTCTTTAAGTGCAAACAAAGTGATTACAATTGATAATTAATCAAGTGGATATTAGTTCATGTATATGTGATGTAGGCATGGAGAAGAATGCGTGTCCTTTTCACTCTTCAACATGTTGTTGAAGGTGGTAATGTAAACAACTTGACCCTTTTCATTACCCAATTTTATATGTAGCCAAGAAGGCTAACTAAAGAGGAGCTAGTTGAAAGGCTCATTTGTTTTGGTGCAAATGGAGTCTCCTTTTCAAGGTGACCACACTAAAATGACATCACAATTAAAGGATAAACATGTTCCCTACACAATGGAGTAGCATTTTATGGCCCATAAAATGAAGCTTATTGTGCAAGCTTGCCAATGAAGTTTGTGAAGTTTGTTTAGCTTGCCAATGATGACCAAGTTGGAAGATTTGCTCCATTCATTATAATCCTAGTTCTCAAGCTCCCTTAAGCAACATTTGGAATCCAATGAAATTGTTAAAACTGTAAAAACAACAAGACTTAAGATTTTGAAAAATGTCAAGACTTAATGGATTTCAATGTTGGAGCTTTTGAACCAAATCATGGTAGAATACAAGATTTTGATTGTGAAAATGTCATAGGACAACCCTTCAATTGCTTAAGCAAGGTTGAATTTTGACCTTTTTTGTGACATTCACACATTATTAGCCTTGTCTTGTTTGTTGCCATTGTTGGAGGTACTCAATGTTTTGATCAAACTTACTTAAGGAAAGGATGTCTTTGTTTGTGATTTTGCGACAATTGTAAAAATTTGTCAAGTTGATCTCTTCATGATGTATTTTGATCCTACAATTGGTTACCAACATGAACATTTCCAAGTCTTTTGTGACGTTGTGGACACCAATTTTGCAAGCATCCCAAAATTGGGTTACTAACATCAACATTGGTGCAAAAACCCTTGCATTTTGAGTCATTGGTCATTCATATTAGGCTCACATTTTCAATGTAGTTGTTGGGGCTAATCAACCAATGTGCAAGGATGTTTCTTGGTATCAATTGCACAAGTGAAAGTTCAATGTTTTGTTATTGGTGACATGTTTATTTCAAAATTGAATAGGTGCTTTGTGGATTTTAAATTAATGAATGCCCTTGGCATTGTATATCCACAATTTTGGATGGAACTTGATGTTGATTTTTGTTTCTCCTTACATATTAATGTTATCAAAAAACATTATCATGAACTGAAAAGGATAAATCTTCATTGGATTAAGTTGTAGAACTTCTAAATGCTAACTTGAACTTGTAGTAATCCATGTTTACATTCACTACTAAGGCACAAGCACTCAAGGCCATAACTAATCCTTTTGATACAAGTATATAGACAAAGTTGTGGGTGACAATTAGCAACAATGTCTTGACTCAACAATTAAGCGAGTATATGAAGTTGGCTAACATACCCATTGTTTCAATGCTTGGATATATGAAAAATGAATGCACTTTTTCCACTTTTGCATTCATGAAAAACAAACCATGCAATCAATTGGGGTAGCACTTGGGCATAATTGTTTCCATGTTTACATATGAGTTATTTATTCAAAAGTTCTTTGTTCAACATAATTTCCCTTATCAAGAGGCTATTACAAGTTGAAAAGATTGCAAAGTGCGAATCAGTGCTATCATTTAAGACCTTGTCTTCATTGGATTTTTGTGGCATTGTCTCTTTGTTTCCACGATCTAGACAAGCATGTTGATTATGTATATTTCATCATGAGTTTTACTAACATTTGGGTGTGGTGGGTGGGACTTTTGGGGAAAAAATGATATTAAACTAGGGTTCAACTTCGCTTCAAAATATTGGTGTTCTCTAGCTATACAATTTCAATGCTACTTTATGTGTTTCACTTTTGTTAAATTATTCCTTTGTTATGAACAATGTAGCCACATTTATTGGATTGGTTTTCGTATGGTTGCCAATTGGACTTAATTTTTAAAAAATGAATCACCACTTGGAATTATTTTCAAAAAGTCATGTATGCAAAAAATTGAGTCAACAAGTGACCTAGTAACCACCTATTCCTATGCCAAAAACACAATAGGAACCACTTAGGCACATAAGAGGACGAAATGGTTGCTGAGTTTAGGCACATTTTGCAAGCTTATATGACTTCAAAAGTCTGACACACCATGAAGCCAGCAGAACAAGAACTCACATCATCACTGCAAGTTCAATGCCAGCAAGTAACAGCACCATTGCAACTTCTCTGCATCAACAGGCACATGATTGTGTCTAAGAATCAGACACTAAAGATGCCATACAGCCCAGGGCATGCATGGTCTGTTTACATCATTTTCTTCCTTGAATCTTAGACTGCCTTGTGATCAAATTGTTCAGTCTGTTGTATAAAGATCCCTTCTGGAGCTTCCTGGTGTGGGTTGTAGTTCAGGGCAAGCTGCAGATGGTGCATGCACATTGCATTCATTCACTCAGTGCAGACCATGCATCAGCAATAGTTGCACTTGCCACAGCAACAACAGCATGGGAAGAGAGGAACTCTCAGATCTTGCATCTGTTGCAAGTGCATCACTGACAGCAGAAGTAGGGAAAGGACCAAAAATTGGTTGAATTACCATGGGGTGCTTTACCTCCAAATAATTTTAACAGGAAAGTGCTAGTTAGGTGGATGGCAAGGACTTGGAACCGTCTGGTGCTTCCTCCACCACAGGCACCAGTGACACTTAATTTCCAGATGTTGCATGTGTTTTTAACAAAAGGTGGCCAATACTGCAGGATGTATCAAGGGTCACAGTGAATGCACATTGGAATTGAAACTGTGCACTTCAAGCTTGACATCTCGACTTGAGGAGAGCAGTAGGTTCCAGAATGCAATTGGAAGAGCAGGTTGGATGCTCAATATCTTGACTTGAGGAGAGCAATAGCTTGCAGACTGTAATGGGCAGAGCAGGCCTTTGATCTCAAAGTACCTAGATGATGAGTAAAGTCGAATCAAGGAGGTGCAATCAGCATTGTCAGCTGCCCAGCTGCTAGAATTATCAATTCTTTCCACACTTACATTAGGTGTAGAGGAATCAAGCAGAGTCACAGCCAATACTGTGTAAATTTAGGAAGGCTACTGAGACCTTTTCAAGCATATGAATGGGATTAACAAGACCATTAAATGGGATCTCCGTCTTCATTTGACTGGGATCAAAGCAGAGTATGCCCATTCAAGACATAAAACTAGCCACCTTAGACCAACTCAGCCTCCACGACTACTTTGACCCTTTACATAAGCACATGACATAAACCTGACATGCTCTTGGATCCTAGGCACTCAGTTTTATTTTTCACTGGAAAGGAAATATATGAATCCAGCTCTGCAATTTGCACCTGCTGGATTTAGGAATTGCCCACAGTGGAAAAGCAGTTGCAACAGCCCTGTAAAAACAAAGTTACATGTACAATTGCCCTTCACATTAAGGGGAGGAGCAATCAGGAGTGGGCCACATCATATCTAAACAGCTCTGGAATTCCTAACAGACTAAACATCATCCTCCACGCCTCAACTTCCTGGAGGTCAACATCCAACACTGCTGTATGCAGTAGGTCTCAGGTTAGATTGCTCTAAACATCCTCCTCCTCCAGATCTCCACTTCCTGGAAGGTCAAAATCAGACATTGGTGTAGAAGCTTGTGGTGACAAGAATTGGTATTTTGGTTCCAAATAACAGAAGTACAAAGTGGCTGAAGCAACTTGAACAATAAGTGGAGAGGAAAACCTGAAGAGGATCACCTCTCATTTCATGCATCCTCTGGAAACGGAAATTTCTGATGGACAACCATCATAACAAAGCTAAGAATAGTGGTCACTAAAGAAGATTGCCATAATCCAATTGGCATACTATGGCTGGAAGGTCATGAGCCCAGCTGTTAGGGTTTCTAGATTCTAACACTGTGAAACTAACATAGTCCTACCAATCAATCTCAAAACTAGTCCAATGAGCTATAGAAAGGTACTGTGGTTTGCAATCCAATTTCAATACCTTATAAGATTTCTGTCTCCAGTAATGAAAGAATTGAAGTCAAACTTTCAGATGTTGAGCCAGATCAATTTGAACATAAATCAGCTGAATCAATTAACCTATAATCTTTGGTTAACTAAGGAGGAAGAGGCAGACTAACTAACCCAGGCTCTCCCTGACAAGCTCATAGGCAAGAAAACAAGCAGCATTAGCTGGGATGCTGCGGGCCATGGCAGGACTGAACCCACGGAACAGCCCCTTCACTCCTTCAGCTGCATACACCTTCCGGAAAGCATCCATGGTCCCACCATACTTGGGATTATGGTAGTCATCCACTTGTATCACACTCTTGATCACATCTGTTGGATACACAGATAGCCAGAATGCTGCACCTGCAACACCACCTGCAAGAATTTGTGATCCCTTCCCAAGATTTGAACTATCTTTGCCTCCAGCAAGCATCTGCCTGACAGCTTCATAGACTCCAAACATGGCTGCATTCCCAGGTACCTGTGTGCATTTTCATATGAGCAGCCAGAAGGAGAAATTAACAAAGTTGAGAAGAGGAAAGAATAAGGAACCCTAAAAACCAAAACTGGAGAGAAGCCATGAATTTCGCAGCAAATCTTTGTTGACATTTCAAATTCCAGAGCAGCCAATCCTTTTGTGATGTTGCTTGTTTTGCAAGGTTCAAGTTCTGAAGGAGAAACACGATTAGGGTTTGCATACAGCCTTTGCAAATTAGGGTTTCTATCCATTTCTGAGGACTGGCAGTCTTTTTGTGCTCTTGCAATGAATGGAAAGATCTGAGTAGTCAATTACCTCCCGCAGTAGAGTTGGGGTAAGTCCTTTGAATAAACCAAGCACCCCTCCTTCTGATCGCAACACCTGTCTTGCAACATCAAGAGGCCCACTGTATTGAGCTTGAGACAAGAGAGTCCCTGCTTGTGCCCCCCTTCCTCCTGCTGTTGCTGCTGCCACTGTTGCCCCAGCTAAGGCACTTTGTGCCTGCAGCTTGCATTTCACAAGCTCTGTGGGGCATGCCACAAAAGATACAGCGAATCCAGCTCCAGCACCAGCTATCACTTGCTGTGAAGCTGAGAGCCGTGATCCAGGAGGTGATTCTTCTCCTCTCAGCAATGCCTCCATCTGTCCTCTTGCGGCAAACAGAACTGCATTGGACACAGCCACTGTGGCAAGGGGTGCACCCATTCCTTTAAACAAGCCTTTGGGTCCTTCGGAAACTAGGGTTTTCTTCACCGCATCCATGGCACCGGAATATTTGGGGAGCTCTCCGGGCAATGGTCGCGGCTGACTTTGCAGTTTCACTTTGATGGTATCAAAGGGATGACCCACCAAAAGCTGTGCAGCTCCTGCCATCGTCCCTGCCAAGAGATCCTTGGCCACAGCTTCTGTTCCCATTACCGAGTTTTTTTTTTCTCTTCTACTTCTTCTTCTTCTTCTTCT
>Ga0116229_10013073_pt1 | contig 11821 bp, 10 predicted proteins | sample S1TSphgellanicum_3_FD_87313 | JGI IMG/M metagenome (GOLD analysis project Ga0116229, IMG submission 87313) | Host-associated microbial communities from peat moss isolated from Minnesota, USA - S1T2_Fc - Sphagnum magellanicum MG | ecosystem: Host-associated > Plants > Peat moss > Unclassified... | reverse complement strand
GTGTTAGTGTAGGGGAGAAGGGTTAGTGGTAGGCGTGGGGGGTGTGCGGGGGGGGGTGGTTATGGAGTGATTGCGCCTTTATTTTCCTTTTAATAATTCTATGACAAGAAATGGCAAATGGGTCAGTGTTTTTTTTTCTTTTCTTTCTTTGAATTTTGTGTGATGTAACTGAAGTGGCAATGACCCATAAGACAATTTAGCCCAATCTGGCTATAAAAAAATGAAAGTAAAAAAAACTTTAAGCATCCTTCTTTATTTTGGCTATTGGAACCTAATATAGAATCTGACAAAAAATTTCAAGAAATTAAAATTTTTATTTTGAAATTTGGCAACTAGAAAACCCACAAAAACCTTCTTCTTCTTTTTTCTTTTTTTTTCCTTTTGCCATTTTGAAAATAAATTCAACATCTGGCCAAAAAAACACCCTCAACTGGGTGCAAAAAAGTAAACAACATCAAGGCAAATGGGCTTTACTGAAATAAGGGCCCACATGAGGCGGAGCTGAGTGCAAGCCCAATACGAGTAAAGGGTCCGGGGTCGAGGGTTCACCATGCATAAATAAAGACCCATGGGATTTTTAATTTTTGATATCAGACTCTTGGCATCCTCTGAGTATTATCATGGGAAACCCCCAAAAAAAAAATAAAAAAATTAGGACAGCTGTTTTGAAAAAAAAAAAAAAAAACACCCACATAAGGACACACATTGCGAATTTTGAAACGCCTACATTTCATGGACGAGAAAAGTTACATTGTGGAATTTGGCCTCCAACAACAGAATCGGAAGAAAAATTTCAAAGCAGTGAAGTTTTTGAAAAAGATTTCTCAAAATTTTGAAATTTGAGATATTGAAATCAGGACTACCAGACACACCATTCTTTCAATAACAAACTATATCAACAAAAAGTGCCAATTATCTGTGCCAAGTCCGTATAGGCAATGGAGATGTATATTAAGTAAATTATCAACAACTAGTTGACTAATGATTTTTGAGGTAATATTTTTTGAATGGTTTTGAATGTTCTTGTTGCATCAAGCTTTCATCTTTCACAGATTTGATCAATTTATAGGAATTTGGACACAGTATAAAAAGTTTTTTTTTCCCCCCAATTTTGTGAGGTATGTGGTCTGGTGATCATCGACAAGAGGACTTAGCCAAATTTGGCTACAGGTCAAAGAGCAAAGTAGAAAAGTTCAGGAATCCTGCCTACGTTTTTGCAACATGCTAAAATCTATTTTGTATGATTTCAAACCAAAAAAATCCTCATATTGTGGCAATTTCTTTCTTTCCAAAGAAACTCTTTTTATGAGTTGCACTGACATTCTTTTGTCCACCACCAAGATGCAAAAATTTACCAAAAAGAAAAATGCTGATTAGAAACCTCATGGCAACTAGATGGCAATTGATGTACGAGAGAGTGGGAGGGTTTAGCTGATTCTGGCTCCTAGTTGATCAAAATTCAGAATAAAGACCTTAACAGCTGTTAATGTGTAAGTAGTAAGCTCGCACTCTTATAATCAGCAATTGAAATCCCATCATCAGATTATGAATTACTAGAGTTTGGAGATCACTATACCCTAGGCATACAAAAGCCGCATACCACAATTGCTGCTCCCCAAAAAGGATTAAACCAAGCACTTAATGTGATCACAAACTGATTACAAGTGACCAAATTCTGCAAAATACAACAGGGACTGGAACAAATGCACCAAGAGCTAACATGAAAAATGGAGAGTTGAGCAACCCACCAGCATGTAATACAAGCTCCAGAACAAGTTATTTCTCTATAACAGTAATGGTTTTCATGTGGCCTTTTCTGCCTCCTTTAAGTTCCCTTACAAGGCAGACTGGAGGGGTCCTGTGTGGAGTTCTACCAGTTCTAATAACTTGGGCAGGAGCCAAGACCAATTATCTAAAAGACCATTCTGCAAAAGCCAAATGATCACTGTGCAAATCCGCATCACCACTTCACAACTCCACATGAACATTGTGCAAACAACATGAAAACCATTACATGGTGCAGTGTGCCTGGTACAGGCCATTGTGACTGTTTCCCTGCCTGTTTGGAAATCTGGGCTCACCCTACCTGGCTCTCACCCAAATCTCTCACAGGCACCTAACTGGGCATTACCTGTACCCGACATGCTCCATAATACAAGAAGCCCAGAAGACAAATGCAAATGGTAAAGTCTCCCATCTACATCTTCTTGACACATATTTGGAGCACACAAAAAACTGGATCTAAATTTTCCTTTGTATGTTGCAGGAACCTTGCATTGCATATAATCTTCCTCCTAGCCTCCGAAGCACCTTACAAATCTGTAATGTGCTTCTGGGGTGGCAGATTCAAATTACATCAAGTCTTATATGTTGAAGGGCAGGTCACATTGGGGCTTATATTTGTTCTCGGGCTTTGGAACTCCAGCTATAACTACTGCGCTCATTGCCATGCCCTCAAACAACATAGCCACGCTCTGGACCAGCTGCACTTCCCCAACACCTAATCCAAAGCGATAGGGAAAACAGAGCCGATTTTATCTTGGCCCAAACGGTAACACTTGATGTTTACCCTGTATGGACCCAACTGCAAATAATTATCCTCTTGCCCTGCAAAGAAGCATAGAGTGTAAAGTGCCAACTCGAATTCTGGACTCACACCTATCAATGTGCTGCTCTTGTCTTTGCGCACTCCTTTCCACTCAAACTCTACTGTCAGCAACTGAGTGTGAGAATTCGGCTGTGGGCACATGCCAAAAAAAAACAGATTAGTCACAAAACTGATGGCACAAACCTCTCTACATTGGGTGCTGCAATCTACACATAGGTTAGTCACATCTTTACAGTCCTTCCAAACTTTGATTCAAACCCAATAAAAATTGAGAGCGATGACATAATAATAAGGTTACAGAGAATTCAGACTGAAAAACTGTATCAGTAAACTGGAAATGGGACAGATCCCAACACTAGAAACACAGAAAAACAGAGGAGCAGCACTATGAACAATAGTGAGAGTCTCATGCATTTTCAAGTGACCTTGAACAGCAACAATATATGGGAGTGATCAGCTACTGTAATAACCCCACTGATGAACTTCATCAGCTCCTGACAGTAGTTGGAGGCCAATTTTGCACATTAGTAACCAACCTACCAAGATTCTGTTATAAGACGAGTTTGGCTAGCTCAAGATGGAGACTACAAAGGAAATGCAGAAGAAGGGGAACAGTATGAGAAGGAAACCCCGAGAAAAAGAACTAAACAAGGAAAGGGGGAGAGCAGCTGGACAATACTGGAAGCTTTTAGCACAGGTTCTTTTGAGGAAAAAAGTGTGCTCTCAAGAACTCCTGACTCAGAATTAAGAAGCCCTGAAAATTTGAAGATTTCCAAAGGTTTTGAAACACGACTACCCACAAATCTTTCATTTGTCAAGCAAACCTCTGCTTCAATTTTAACACAAACTTTGAAGAGTAACCTTTTACCTTCATAAGCCTACTGAGCTCAGCATTTAAGCTATGAATGACAAAGTCCTGAACCCTCAACCCTAAAGCTATGAAACTGACTTTGGCCATGATGAACTTGGCAGTATCTGAAAAATTTGGAATCCTGACTGCACAACTAGTACCCATTTGGATACTAATCAACAGCTTAAAGACTGATCACTGACCAAACATTCTTCATTGCAAAACCCAGCAACATCAAGCTTGAATTTCTGGGAAAGTAGGCACTTACTGATTCTCCATGTCGCCGGGGAAGGGTGTAACCCAGATATTTCACTGTTCCCTTTGCTTCCTCCACGTAAAACTGATGGAAAGACAACAACTTCAGCATTAGAGAATACTGAAACACATGGCATGACTCCAAGGGTAGAGGGGTTTAGGGTTAGGTCAGTATTGGAATGAATGCAGCAAAAGCAGTGTTGGGTACCTAGTTTCCTATTGGTACCTGGATCCAGTTATGAAATCCCGAGACTTCTGCTTGCTGCTTGATCTCTCCAACAAAGACATGCTCAAAAGCTGATGAAGAATCTCGTGTGCCCTCTCTGTTGTAGAAGCGAAACCACAAGTTCTGCAGTTGTCTCTTGAACTCCTCCTCACTCTCAGTCAATATGTTCTTCTCAGCCAAGTACTTACGGACATACTTGATTGGAGCTGTCCGACTAATCTCCTCAATAAATGCAACTTGCTCCTGTTCATCTGCTGCAGTCAATTGCTCTTCCATGTCTTCATCAGCATGATAATTATCCAGAAGTGCATAAAAACGGGCGTATGTTGGTCGTTTGAAGACTTCTTGATGCAAAAACCGGAAGAGTGATGACCCTCCACTCATGTCTTCTCTGTAATAATACACCTTCCGTTCCTCTCCACAGTCAAGTTCATAGTCTTGTCCAGGAGTTAATCTGTTGAGGTCAAGATCCCAAAGGCGCCTGCAGGCTGATGAGAAGTCACAAAGCTCCTCTTGTGTGGGTTCTATATCAGTGGAGACATGCATAGCATACTGTTGATGACTGGCATGTTGTTTAAAATGTTGTTGTTGCTGTCCATCAGGATATGAATGCGGATGCAGGCGTTGTTGCAGAGCTTCTTCAGTACTGCTCCACACACTGTTTGAGTCTTGGTTCCAAGATGCAGGATTTTGCTGCTGCCACTTGTTGGTGCTGCCATCCTCCTCACATTCTTCTCCTACCACCTACAAAATTCTATGAACAAAGTATCACATCATCATCATCATCATCACAACAAGGAAATCACATGACACAAACACATTCTTTCAGACCATAGAGCATTACAGCAGAATGTACTATACTTCCGATGATGATGATGACATGCCTTCCAGCAAGTCTTTCACTGAATCTCTTCTAGAACCACACCTGCCTCCTCTTCCCCTGAGAATTCTCAAAAGCCCATTGGCTTCTTGGGCATTCGTTCCCAGATTCTTGGGAAGAGATTAGGGTTGAAGAGTAGACCTTGGAGTTTTTTGCAGCGTAAAAATCCAGAGATCTAGTCAAACTGGAACCCTCAATGCGATGATACAACAGCTGCATTTGAAGAAAAGAAGTTCAGGAGAACGACAACGACAGCAGGTTCCCAGGGAAACCACCCAAAAAGTAAGACACCCAATGGGGGGAAGCAAGCAGGTACCTGAGCCCAAGAGTCTGCAGCCGCAGGTGGTCTCCTCCTCTCATAGTGCGACTCCTGAACTCCACCACCACCTCCTGGTCCATGATTCCAGCTTTCATATCTAGCTTCCGGCTCTTGGATCCCAGCTGAATCCCAGCTGTTGCTGCCTCCACCAGCAGCAGATTCATGTCGCCAATCTGATCTACTGGGTGCAGCAGAATGAGGAGCAGCAGCAGGACGAGGACGAGGACGAGGATCATCAGCATTGTTGTCTTCCTGCTGCTGCTGGTCATTAAGATGCAGTGCCTCCAAAGCCAGATTCTTGAGCCCCTCTACCACAGAATGCTTGATGCTGTCGAGGAAGGAATCCATCGCTGCAACACCCAAATGCTCCAAATCCTTCCAAAACAAACACACTCAGTTTGCACTCAAAACCCCCCAAATCTTCACCAAAATACAGGCTTCCAAGTTCGCTGTTTTGCACCCACCACCAGCCAATTATTCGCCCCAAAAATAAATAAATAAAAATAAAATCCTTCCAAGTTTTGCAGTTTTCACACAACAAAAATACTACCCCCAAGCATAATTAATTAATTAATTCCAAGTTTGCACAAACAAAACTTTAACCTTACCTATATCAACATAATTGATTATGAAAAAATCTATTAATAAAATCAACTAAACCCACCCAAAGACACTTAAAAGAAATTTGACAAAGCTTCTTGACCATTTCAACTCAATCAAATCCATCGACAAATATCACCATGTATATGTGAACCAGCGTTTTCTTAGCGTTTTCTTTTCGCCAAAATGCGAAAAATAAAAATATAAAAGGAAATGTTCCCGTTTCTTCTGAAAAAAAATCGCCAAATTTCGATATTAAAAAATAAAATTGGGGCCACATTTGAAGTGTGCTTTTTAGTTTGGTAGCATTTTTTTTAACTAGTTTTTTTCACTGTTTAGAGAGGTTCTAAGACCTGTCGCCATTTAATGCTAAATCCCTCCTAATTAATTAATTAAATTTAAAAAATCACTGATGTGAACTGTACTATTATCACTCGCATTATCAGTTCTAAAATGTGATTTAAAAATTATATACAAAAAAATTACAATATATGTGGCAATGTATGATCATCACTAGTGCCAACATGCATCCACCTATTTACAAATCGCCATGCATATTGTCGTAGTGTTCTAACAAATTTGGCACTAAAGTGCCAAATAATTAATAATATTTTTCTAAATTTTTTGACAATTTGACAAATTTTGAGGGAATTTTTTAGTTTTCTAGTAGTCTTCAAATTGTCCAATAAAAATAGTCAATCCATGATCTTTTAGTTGTTGTGCAGGAACAATAAGAGGATATGAATATAGGAATAAAGATCTTGGACTCCTAACAATTATGAACTTAATTAGTTGGTTCATTGTATTAATAAGGATTTCCCTCTAAGAGCATCATCACTGGTGCTTAGTCGATGACCGCGGACAGTAAAATTGGCTTGGAGCAAAGTCAAAATATGCCGGTTTGGCTCATGAAAGTAGTTTTTCTCCTGCATATTTGCATAGTTTGCTGAAGGCGGTTTGGCTCAGGAAAGTAATTTCTCTCCTGTATATTAGCATAGTTTGTAGAAGGCTGATAAAGGTGCACTTACCAGAAAAGACTGTAATAAATGTGATTTGAATGGTGATCCCTGTTTTTGATTGCTCAATCATAATTATTGGTCCAGGTGATTTGTTATTACCGTAGTACATTTTCAGGTTCAGCATCTGGCTGGTGAATAATTATTTTATTTTGAAAAAATTATATATATATATATGAGAATTCTCGATAAAGTTTTATTTAAATTTAAAAATATTCACATGTTATTCATCATCAATGTTTTGCTTCACAGCACAGGTTTTGATCTCAGATCTTCCCTTGCAGGAAATATGGCACTAATGACAGGCGTATTATCGAATATTGAAAAATAGGGTTTTTTAATATTTAATACATACAAAAAATCAAAAACAAATCCTACTACAGAATAGTGCAGTTCTCCACAAGGTTGCATTGTCAAGCTCATAAAAAGTGCGAAACAAGGCTCATTAGGGAATGTTTAATGACAAAGAAAAAAAGATTTAAATAACTCAAAAATCTTATGAACAATAATTTTTAAATTTTTAGCAAGAAGGGACCCTAATTTTCTAAAATTTTGACATTTAAAAAAATAATTTAATTTTTGCCAAAGCTGAAAAGGTACTATAGTAGTAGTCCCCCCACTTAATTTGCTGGGTGAGAGATAAATTTTAAAAAGAAACTAAACTTGGATATGAAAAATATTTTTGTAGGGTCGCATATTTAGCACATTGGGGTACAATAACCCCAACACATTTATAATAATTTCACTGGAGTTCCTTGGCCCCCCTCTTGGGTCATGCACATGAAGGAAGAAGTGTGACAATATGTCTGCCAGAAACAGATCTCCCATGATCTTCCAGAAATCCTGACAGGGCAGAAAAAATAGACTTTCTGCTCTACCGCACCCGGCAGACGTCTGCCTGCCACTGTAGCTCCCCTTCCGGCCTGCTCACGAACTGTGGTGCTCAGTCTAGCACGCTGCCCGAGTCACTCACGAGTGTGCGGCGGATGTCTGCCTGCCACTGTGGCTCCCCTTCTGGCCTGCCCACGAACCGCGATGCTCAGTTTAGCATTCTGTTCGAGTCTCTCACGAGTCTCACCGTTCACCTTCGTGCTTACCTGTGCTCATCTGCCTATCCTCGAAAGCCATGGGAACAAAAGAAATTTGATAAGAATTTGATGGGAACAAAAAGAATTTTGATAGGAATTTTCTGAGTACTTGATGGGAACAAAAGGAATTTCTTTGGAACTTGATGAGAACAAGATGAATTTGATGAGAACAGAAAGAATTTGATTACAAATTGATGAGAACAAAAGAATTTTGATGGGAACAAGAGGTATTTGATGGGAAACTTATGAAAACTTGATGAGAACAAGATGTTGATGGGATATTAATGGGAACTTGATGGGAAATCAAGCTCCCACCCCTTCAAAAAAATAAGAAACATTCCTCACCCAATTGGCTCACATCTTCAAAAAATAAGAAAGGTCCCGGAGGGCATGTCAGTGCCACCCGACTGGCACTCCTCACATGCTTAATCGTAACGTGCTTTTTTTTGGAACAAACCACTAGGATAGGTTTTGCCCACATATGGAATTTTTTATAACAGATTGCCATGGTCAGGGAGAGAAAATTAGACCAAGCAGCTCAAAAGGTGGGCAGACAACGTGAGCATGTGCACATTTTATCTGCCTGCCGCCCTTTCTGCCAGAGAATATCAAGGGGCGGGCAGGCAGAACCCAAGGTTTTCACAATCATGCGTGCAATTCAGCTAACAAATCTATGAGTAAATTGTATTTCCCTAGACTCCTCTAAACCCTACACATTTCTAATAAGTTCGCTTGACTTCCTTGGCCACAGTTATGGGTAATTTGTAATTCTAAAGACTCCTTTATGGTTGACCCATTCCTGCTACAATTTTTAAAACACATAAAATTCTCACTGATTTTATTGACTTCATTTCAACCAAAAAAAAAAATGGTTCTTCACTCTAATTTAAAATATATTTGACAATATGCTATAATAATATCAGGGGAAAAAAACTCATTTCCTGATAGATTTAGAGTCCCCAACAAAATTGCAAGAATTCCAAATTTCTAAATCAAACTTACCACTGTCTTAGGCAATGGGGAGAGAGAGAGAGAGAGAGAGAGAGAGAGAGAGACACACACACACACACACACACACACAGGTGGGCAGATTGAATAGAACATCAAATAGCTCTATAGCTTAACCTTAACATTGCACTCAACCCATCTATCAGTTTGTGACTGTCACAAGCCAATACAGAATAAGTGTATTGAAATACATAACTTGAGAGACTAACCGATACAGTACAGAAATACATAACCTGAGAAGCAGAATGCAGAGCTTATTGAGATTATTATCAAAGGAAAACTAGTCATATAATCATGCGTTCGTATTGAAGCTAGAAGAACAATTAGTGATGTCTATTAACAAAGTATGGTAAATGTCTCATTTGACACTATGGGCACCGTTGCATCCTTTCCACATTGAAGATGGTTTGCTATGGGGATGGCAAACAATCTTCAAAGAGGCATCTACCTAGAAGGATTGAGTTGGCTTACCAAAGAGAGGCATGCAGAAGTTCCATTCAGAAACACTGCTGGCTAACTTGTTTGCAGGAACAAACAACACAAATAAAACACATTTTGTTACTATCTTCAGCATAAGCTTTGGCATCTCAAGGTAATAGGACTGTAGCTATCAATAATAAGGTTTCCAAGAACATGTAGTTGATAAGCCAATGTCCATTGAAAACTCGGTTATGCATAGAACTAAAAGATTTTGGAGACAATGGGTTAATTCAAATAAAAGTTCATGATACTACTTTTTGGAATACATCAGGGAAATAATTGCAAAGGAACTTTGGGAAAGATTTTTATACCTCAATCTCGACACCAAAGTTCGGATGAGATTCTTACCAATCACTGTCACATCATTACAAGGTGACAGAGATCGGCAAGAACCTCATTCAAACCTTGATAGTGAAAACTGCAACAGGTTACATATACATCAATCTTCACACCAAGGTTTGGATGAGATTCTTGCCAATCACTGTCACATCATTACAATGTGATAGAGATTGGCAAGAACCTCATTCAAACCTTGATTGTGAAAACTGAGAAGAGTAGAATCATCTGAAAGAGAGAGAATTCAAACACCATCTCCCATGCAGTCTCATGTCCTCAGGTAGCTACTACTCCTCTGGTCAACACCAAGCTAATCTCTTCAATAGGTCGGGGGTAATGTAATGTGCACATCTCCCTCCACTCATTGGTCTTCCCATGGCAATGCCCTTTGGAAAAAAGGATGGCAATGTTATTGGGTGAAATGCACTTTCGGTTGAGCAAGACATCTGCAAACGAGAAAAGGGCAAATTGAGAGATGATCTGAAATAAAGTTTACAAAGATCTCTGGTAACATATCAGCAAGCAGGAGACAACAGAAACCTTACCATAAAGAACAAAGAAAAAAACAAAAAGCAAAAACATGAGTCATAGGTTAGAAAAACAGCAAATCGTCCTGTACTTGAGAACATATGCCTTCAACAGTAACAGATCTAAGAGATTGCAGAGAAAACTCCACAACAAGACTGAAGATATCAAGGGAAACATGAGATGGTCATAAGCTTAAGAGTGTTGCTCACAAAGTGTCAGACCATTATTGCCTTCATCATGATAAGCTTGTCCCTGAACTTGCAAGGATCTACGTACGAAATAGAGACAGAGAACTACAGAAGAGGGTAGTAGTCGGACATACTGCATCTGAAACAGATCCTTTCTATGAACAACACTGGAAAAGACAAAGCAAGCTTTGCACACTTCAGGACACGAAACCAGGGGTTCTTTTTTCTTCAAAGCGCCTACAAACTTGTGAAAGCCCAGGAAAAAGTCATGCAAGATCCAAGGGGGGAAGAAAAAAAAACTTCTCATGAAATCAGTCCACATCTTTTGGGCTACATAGACCTCAAAACGTGACAAACAGAACTTTGCCACAAACATGCAAACAGAAAGCGTCACACACACCTTGACAAGAAGAGATTCGTGGAAAACCTGGCATCCTTTCCGTAAACTCTCCAGTGGCAAATTTGCTCTCCTCAGACGGGGATCTGGATTCTACCTCTTCTCTTCCGCTAGATACTCTATACTCTCACTCCTGTACCTCCAGCAACCTTCAAATCTTCCTCTAGATCTGATTCTCCTTCTCTAGTGGATGCTACTTCTCATCAGCATGTTGTTCTATCTTCATCGTCGATCTAAGCCTCCTGGCGAATCCATTAATATTGTTTTGTTCTCTTCAAGATCTTCTAGATGTCTTCATCATCGTCTGCCGCTCTTCTTCAGAACACAAGGCAACGTTGCCCTCTGTGCAGATAGAGTTTGCAAGGCCATCCTTGCCCGCCCTTCATAAACGTTTTGCCGACGATCGGCCTTGCGTAAATGTTACTCAACCTGTTGCTCTTAAGTTTCATGAGGTAAGGAGGTAGGTATAGGCTGGTAGGTAGGTAGAAGGGTGGAAAACCTAAGTGTATTTTCAAGTAACATCATGGAGTGCAAAAAAAAAAATCATTGGGAAGTTTGAGAAATGGAATTTTTTTTTGTGCAAGTGTTTCATTTTTAAGCTACCATTCCATTTCTCCAAATGCCTTGTGTCAATTTTACTCTTTTTTTTCTTGTAATATCTTGTCGATACTTCGCAAATACACATTGGTATCACAAGAAAAGAATAAATAAATAAACAAACAAATAAATTATGACAAAACAAGTCATTCCCAAAGTAAGCAACTCTCAACTTTGCTTCAAGAGCACACTTCCTTCAAGAATGCGCCCATTCTTAAAGTGCCACCTTACATAAATCATACATAGATCATGAGATTTAGAAATGGGAGAGTTCTAACACCTCATCTTTAAAAGTGAGAGTCATCTTACTTCGATTAAAATATACGAGTGTGAACCCCGTGCCTAATGCACAGGTGTGTGCCACCTAGGATGCCACCTAGGTGCTTCAGTTACCCACTTACCTTGGGGTTAGACCCCTCTGTGGAGTCCAGCAAAATCTGGCATG
>Ga0116229_10013072_pt1 | contig 11821 bp, 9 predicted proteins | sample S1TSphgellanicum_3_FD_87313 | JGI IMG/M metagenome (GOLD analysis project Ga0116229, IMG submission 87313) | Host-associated microbial communities from peat moss isolated from Minnesota, USA - S1T2_Fc - Sphagnum magellanicum MG | ecosystem: Host-associated > Plants > Peat moss > Unclassified... | reverse complement strand
GTGTCTTCTTTCTCCAAACTTCAAACTTGCATCCAAATAAACAAAAATACAAAAGTGAAAAAGAAACACTTTATTTTTATTATACGAAATAATAATTTAAAAAAAACACATATGAATAAAAAATAAAAAAGATAAAAGTTTCTAAAAAAAACTAAAACATGAACCAAGTTTAAAGAAATAGGGGACTTCACCGTGCTTGAAGGTCATGGGTACCCACTAGAAACTTAATTAATTAATTAATTAATTTTAAAAAAAATGAAGATAGACAAAATAAAAATAGAATAAATAAAAATATGAAACAAACATAAACCAAAAAAAAAAGTAAAAATGTAAAAACTATAAAAAAGGAATGGAAACAAATGAAACAAGGAAAGGGAAATACAATAAAATAATTTTAAAAGAAAAAAAATTTACAAGAATGAAGAAACCAAATAAATAGTAAAAAATTAAAAAAAATAAAATTTATAATAATGAAGAAAAACCCTGCTTGAAAAAGAATGAGGTGTATCTTCTTTCTCCAAACTTCAAACTTGCATCCAAATAAACAAAAATATAAAAGTGAAAAAGAAACACTTTATTTTTATTATACAAAATAATAAATTTAAAAAACACATTAAAAAAAAAAGATAAAAGTTTCTAAAAAAAACTAAAACATGAACCAAGTTTAAAGAAACCGGGGGACTTCACAGTGCCCGAAGGTCACGGGTACCCACTAGTATATATATATATAAAGGTTGATCATGGGATGGATCATAGGAGAGGTTGGAGATCCAAAGGCAACCAAGGAATGTTCTATTCCAAAAATGAAAAGGTTTTGTTGAAGTCATTCATAGTCTATATACCTATAGGATAGATTGACATCTACCAAAAGATATGGGATACAAACCTTTTTCTATTAGATGGTAACTATTGTTGTGTGCAACTATTGTTTTTTGGCCACGTGGTTCAATGCATGGCAATTGATTTGATCTTTTGAGTTCTAGAACACTAAAATCCTTACCAAGAAAATTCATGTTAATTAAATCCTCAAACCCTATAACATTTCACAAAAAAGGTCTTTGTCAACTAAGTTTTTAATGTTTAAAGCTTTGAAAAAAACATTGTGATATGGAATGCACAATATATAATATATTGCATTGTGACATTTCTTATGGATTTTTTTCTTTTTACTCACATGTCCAAGCTAAATTTGTCCAATGTTTCTTGACTCTTGACAAGATATTCCATCATTATTAAATGGATACAAATTACACGACAAATTCATATCTTAAGGGGGATTTTTCCTGTCAATGTCTACCTCTATTGTAAGCCCAAGTAATTCAAAAACCTAAATTGACAACTTTTAGTTAACAAAAACCTTTCATTTTAAAACTTTGGGATGAGGTCAAACATAATAGGTATGTTGCGCTTTGTAGAAGGGGTATTAGCTAAGGCAAAAAAATGGTGGCAACCATATTTAAGAATAGTATACATGCATGTAACCAATGAGAGGATTGAACCAATGTTGTGCAATTTTTTAATTTTTCAAAGAATTGTTAATTCTAAATATTTCAAAAACTCAAAATTGCAAAAAACTAATTGATTATAGGTATTTAAAAAAACACCAGAATCAAAGAACTGTTATTTCTAGTTATTTCAAACTCCATTCAAATAATTGTGAATTTTCATGAAAGAATGTCGGATTTTTTTTTCAGTTCTTTGACTTTTAAATTGTTTAATGGATTGCTTCCAAGGGTTGGGGTTTCATGAAATGAAAACCACCAATGATGTACCAATATATCCACTTTAAAAACCAACAAAGGATCAACCTATGACCTAAAAGAACCCCCCAACAGTAGACTGAACATACCAATGTTGGGTGAATATTAAACATTGGTTCATAATTAAATTAATTTTTAACCAATTCTCAAGCAAAGCATCAACCAAGTATAACCTTGGGTGTTACCTTGGTTGATACCCAAATTTTTGAATATGAAAGTTAAAATACCCAATTCATTAATAATCAAAAGGTTTGATACTTGAGTAAGTTATGTGAATAACCCCGAGTTCAGTTCTTAAAGGTCTAGGAATAAGGAGTTTAAAGTTAATTATGGTTTAGGGTTTAGGAGTTAGGAAGCACTCCTCCCATGTGAAAATTGTGATTGTATGTTGTTCATCACTAGAGCTACCATCACAATTCAAGTTTTTTTTCTTCCCTTCTTTTTTGTGTTTTTGCTAGTGTCTAATGTTCAATACATTGTTATCATATGGTGATCATTGAATTATTGTTCATGTCTTGTGTTCATCGTGTTTTTACTATTTTTTAATGTTGTGTTGCATGTGTTTGGCACTCATCATGTTGTTGTTACATGAAGTTCATTGTGTTGTTAATGTTATACACTCATCATGTTTTTGTTGTTATTTAACATTCATTGTGTTGTTGTGCAATTTTATGTCAAGGCCTATAACCCTCATATCAACACCCATACACCAAACCACATAATACCATCCTAACATAATGTCTACCATCCAAAAAAAATCAAAATAGAAAACGCACCTACAATCATGTAAGAATCAAAGCCCAAAACATAAGATGAAAGCCACACAAAAACCATGTGCAAATGAAAATTACATAACATTGAAAATTTGCAAAACAAAAAGAAGACCTTGTACTCTAGAATCTCAAATCACCAAAACTAACTTGAAATCACAAAACTTGAGATTGTATCCCAAATCCAAAATATCTAAAACCATGTTCACACTAAAATTAATTCCAAGGCAACCTACATTAGTTTACCTACGATAATTAAGATGTAAACACATAATTAAAATAAAATTTTGACATTGTTGTTATTGATGTCTAATTCTCATCATTTTGTTATTGCTACCTGACATTCATCGTGTTGTTATTGCTACATGGCATTCATCGTGTTATTGTTGTTACCTTTTGTTCATCATGTTGTTTTGTTGTTTAATGTTTGTGTTGTTCCTACTACCAAGTGTTCATCACACTTTTTCTACTTCCCAACATTCATCATGTTAAAACTATTGCCCAACATTCATTTTGTTCGTGTTGTTACCCAATGTTCGTCATATTGTTGATGTTACTTCATGTTCACCATGTTGATGTTGTTGCCTTGCATTCATCATGTTGTTTTGTTACTTAACATTCATTGTGTCGTTTTTCTACCTTGCATTGATCATTGTGGCATTCATTGTGTTGTTATTATTGGAAATTTAGGTAAGTTTATTCTTTTCTTCATTTTTGTTAGTGTTTGATCCTCAATGTGTTATTGTTGTTGCTAAATGTTCATTGTGTTATTGTTGTTTAGTGTTCACAGTGTGTTACTACTACCTAATGTTCATCATTGTATTGTTGTGTTTAGTGCTCATTGTGTTGTTAATTAATTCATGCTCATTTTGTTGTTATTAACAATTCAAATATAATTGTTCCCTTCCTCATGTTTTTGCTAGTGTTCGGTGTTTAATGTGTTGTTATCTAATGTTCATCATCTTGTTATTACTACTAGGGGTAGATGCAAGCTACGATGGTTCAATATCAATAGAAATTACATTCCCTACAAGTTCACACAATATCTTTTAAAATGATTCAAATGGACATGGTTGTTACTTTTTAAAATATTATTATTTTAATTTTTGAATAATACATGTTCAATCATTTACAAACCTTCCCAAATTTATGTGGAAACTTGTATTTAATGTAACTGATGTCTTTTTTTTATTTGGAAGCCCTAAAAGGAAAACCCACAAAATCCATAAAATAATGCCCAATCTACAACTTTTTAAAGCATATGTTTTTGTAACAAAAGTTTTGAAAAACAAACAAAATTTGCAACTCATATGGAGTTATGAAAATATGGTCAAATTTTAACCATTCAAAAGTCCCTAGCTATTAAACAATTAAGGTTTTCAAATAAAAAATTCTTCATATGAGTTTAGCATCTTGTACTACATTATATATCAAGTCCCAATAACAAATTTGGAATGTGAATCAATATATTTTGTGATGTTCTAATTAGATGACTAGTCCATATTTTTCCACTTCAAAAGTCCATTACTATTGACAAATGTAAATTTTTATCAATAAATAACCACACAATTATTTTCATAATGAACTTATTAGTCTAAATCCAAGTCCCAATTAGTAGATCTAAGGATATATTAATCACCATATGCATTTGAATAAAAGGTACCCAAGGAGAAAACACCATTTCATCACAAAGTGAGCCACCATAACTTGCATCTACCCCTAAGCACTCCTCATGTTGTTGTGCATAACATTCATCTTATTGTTATTTAATGTTCATCTTGTTGTTACTACTTGGCACTCATTGTGTTGTTATCACTCCCTATTTCTCATTATGTTGTTGTTGCTTAACATTCATCATTGACTCAAGTACCACAATTGTTATTTTCCTTTCTATAGTTGGTACTACCCCTATTATCAAATTATCTTGCAAGTTATAGTTTCATTGGAGGCAAGAGAGATTGTTGGGTGCTTGTAACTTTGAAACATAAGGTATGTATTTTCTTCCCCAAGATTGTGCGATTTTTGTTCATTTTGAATTTTTTTTTCTTACATTGAAGACAATATGTCGATAATGTGATTGGATTTGATTATGCACGAATAATTTGCAAATTGGAAACATTGATTGTACTTTGAAAAAAACCTTAAACTTTTTTGCTTTTTATTTTGAAGCAATTTCCCACTTGAACACCTTGCACTTTTCTTGCATAATGTTTGTCGTGAAAAGTGAATCAATTTGTATAATTTGTGAATGGTATGCTCTTTCACATTCTACAAAACTAAAAAGAATGTAATTGTTCAATTGTTTCAATTTTAGTCCATTAACACACCCTAAAAATGGAACCAAGTTTTTACAATGAAGAATGTGATGTGTTCATTAATGAGAACGAAATCAAAATGGAGGAAAAAATTAAAGGTGAAAGGTTTGAAAAAGGTTCCAAGTTCTTGATCAGTAAATGATGATACAATGTAATCAATTATGAATAAATTGCATGAACAAAGGTTAAAATGGGAACCTCATGGTAAATTTTTTCTAACTTGGGCATTTTTTTCTTGTCAATGATGAATCACCATTTGATCTTAAGGTCCCACAAGTCATGTTTTTTTAAAAATGTTATAGTAGACCAATAGGCCATGCAATATTGGAACATAAAACAAGGTTGAAAAAAGGTCATGTTTCATATTTCAAGAATAATATGATAATTTGATTTTTAAAAATGTGGATGTAGACTATGGAATAATTGCCAAAACAATTGAAGAGGAAATGAACAACAATTTGAAAAATTCAACTTGGAAATACAACTTGCGAAAAAACGACCCATAGTTAGTGTAAGTGCAATCTCCAATTTATTTGGGCCATAGATCCTTATAAAAAATAATGTGCATCAAAAAACATTTGTGGAGTTTTTGGGTTTATTAATTATCAAAAACAATTTATTGAAACATTCAATAATGCAATTGTGCCTTCATGTTGTTTTCCCTTTTTAAAAAACTTTCATTCAAGAAATGATACTAAATTTGGTTGAGAAAACAAAACAAACATATTTTTATTAATTATTGCAAAATGTATTTTTACTATTTCAAGTTTTGATTTATGGATGTCTAAAGGTGCACATGATTTTTTGCATTGGTTGTGAATTTCTTGGGAAAAGATTGCATGTCTAAACATATTGTAATTGGCTTATTTGAAGCATTTAAAACATTAAGACAAACATTGGCAAGAAATTTGCAAAACTTTTTCGAACAATATGGCTTGACCAAAACGATCCTTGCTTATGTTAAGGATGAAGGTGTAAATGACACGCTCCTAAGTCATGGGGCGAAACCCACTTGAGGGTTTCACAAAGTCAAGTTGCGAAAATTGTGATTTAGCGGCACGCTCCCGGCTTTTAATTCTAAAAAGGGGTAGAGGGTCGAGTTGGGAGCCCAGGGATTAGACTAGGAAGAGGGACTAGTTTAGCTCGTGTGAATCTGCATCCAAAAACCAACCACAAGAGGTTAGTTTAGCATTCAGGACACCCTTGGGTGTTGGGACTTGCCACGGGCACTTAGACACACAAGACTCACCACGGCCCGGACTTGGGAGTAAGCCACCACCTTACTCCCTATAGTATTCTCTACAGCTCGCCACCGAGGTTACATCCAAATGGCACATTTTGTTAGGACTCCTGAAATGGAGTCCCGAAACTGTCCCAACTAGACTTTCGGAACTTTGAACGACCATAACTCCCAACTGTGGAGTCCGATTACAACGAGGTTTAAGCCAAAGTTGTAGCCCTCGTCGAGATCTTTCCAACGCCATGTCGCACTCCCTAAGGCGACGTCAGGAAAGGGTTGATTCCCGACATTTAGTGGTCGGGAGTCAAACTGCCAGTTTGACTCCCGGCCCTTCTTTTGCCCATAACTTGGGCTGCAGATGTCCGAATGGCCAATGTGAGGCCATTTTCGATATCTACGTTTCAATACCTTTCCAATGACACCAAGAACACCTCAATGCGAGGTGCTTTGGGCCTTGCTGTCGAGCTCTAAACATTCGGGAGTCCCAGAGGACTCCAAATCTCCAACTTTTCCAAGTGTTGGGCTTCACCCCCACACTTGGCCAAAATGGGGTTGCGACAGTAAATTTGAATACTATGATAACTACTTTGAAGTCAATAGTAAGTTGCGAAATTTTTGGTGTGATGGAAAGTTTTAAAGGAACTTGCTTTGGACATGCCTTTTTTAAAGCTTATCAATATGAAATTGTTAAAGAAAGAGTCTCCAAAGGCTTGAAATATGTTTCCATTAAATTTGCCCAAGTAGATTTGCAAAAATGTATTACATAGCCTAAAAACTCAAGGAAAGGAAAACATGAATGGGTGGAGCTTGCATTAGTGTAGACCTAAAATCTAGAAAGTTGAAAATAATAACAAAAATAAGGTAAGATGGAAATTACTTTACTATGTTTTTTTTCCTCTTATTATTTTAAATCTTTGTAATCCAAAATGTTGCCTTCTAATTGGAAATGTGAATTGTGTAAATTTACAACCAACATTAGGAAGCTTTTCAATTTCAAAGAGCCATTGCTTTTATTACAACAAGTAAACTAGTCCTAAGGCCATTGGCTATGTTCCCCCTTGAGACTCCCGAAACTTTAAAGTCCGATTGCAGGGGTCAAAACAGCTTGCATTGGGGTGTTCTTTATATCATTGGAAAGCTATCAAAGTGTAGATATCTAAAATGGGCCCACATGGGCAATTTGGACATTTGTAACACAAATTATGGCAAAAAGAAAGGCCACTAAAAGTCGGGAATCGACCCGACCTTGGTGCGTACAGGTGGAGTGCAACACACTGTTGGAAAGCTCTTGAGGAGAGCTACAACTTTGCTTCAGACCTCATCCCAATCAAGGGTTTGAACAAAGAGTTATGATCTCGCAAAGTCTCGAGAGTCCAAATCGGGACAGTTTCGGGACTCCTTCTTGGGAGGCCCGGGACAGAAAGCCATTCGGATGTGGGTGCCGTGGAAAGGCACAGAGTATACTATATGGGGGAAGGTGGTGGCTTCCCTTGAGTCTAGGCTGTGGTGAGTCTTGTGAATTTAGAGTTGCCACTGGCTTGTCCTAGCACCAAAGGTCTTCCAGAAAGTGACTAACCAACTTGTTGGTTGGTTTGATGCAAGTTCGAGTAAGTAAATAGCTTGTCACTCTTCTTAGTTCCATCCCGGAGCTTCAGCACGCCCCTCTACCCCTTCTAGTGCTGAAAGTTGGGAGCGTGCCCCAAGTTCCTCATAATTCCGTTATTTGAGTAATTTAGACCCGTCTTGGGTCTATCTAGGGACTTGGGAGCGCATCAAAACCCATTAAGCCACATTCTCAATTCAAATATAGTTCAAGGTGTTGTTAACAAAATTTGCAATTTTTTCCCCATGCGTTCCTGACTTCCAAGGAAAAAATACAGTAATAAAAAAAGGACACTCTTTATATCACACTCTTTGTAGAAAAAATGGAACCCTAAAAAAATAGGGCATAATCAAACTTTGTTCAAATTCATGGGCAATTGGAAGGGACTGTCATTAATGAATCCTTCTCTTATAGCCTAGTACCACGACGTCATCTTTGCATGCATAATACATTCCATCCAAGGAAGTTGCCAAACCAACACCACATCAATTATGTGTAGCATATATAACACCATGTCATCGAGGTCACAAGCAATAATTTGCCACATGTCTACCATGTAATTTCCACATCATTTATGCCATGTCATGGGACTGCCACGACATGTCCATGTTTTGCTTTCCATGTCATCACCCTGCCATGTGTGTGCCATGTCATTAATTTGCCACGCTAGTGTCACATCAATGTTCCATGTTGGCGAGTAATCCTAACTATCCAAAAATGTGTGGGTGTGCACACCCAAGAACCCACACCCCCAAATTTCCATACCCCAAATTTTTGCATTTTAATTGTGTAAACTAATCCCAAGGAATATTTCAAAATTGCATTTGCAAGTTGTTTTAGATCTCCAAATTAGGTTGCTATATGTAAAAGCGAGTCACTTTTATTAGGCCCTTAACTTGGTTGACCACCCTACTTGAAATGAGAATACAATGTCGATTGTTTGAAAGCTCAAACATAGTTATTTGATGTCACAACATACAAATAGGCTCCCCTTTTCCTAGATTGTTGAAACCATACATTATGCATTATTTCTAAAAGGTTGCATGTGGGCATGTCTATAAGCTTTTTTGGAGAGAATTTCTATGAGAAAATAAATGTATGTTTAGTTATTTTTAAATGACTAGTACCATAAATGTGAACTTGCCAAGAATATGGGGTGAAATAAGAAATGTGTGGGAAGGTTGAAAACAATACATGTATCATGAATCCTCCCCATTATCTCACAAGAAAGTGCCAAAGAATGAGTTAATTTTCCAACTTTTGAAGTCCAACTTCATTAGCAAACCTAAACCCAAGCCAAATTTAACAAATTGTACAATGAAAATGAAAATGTTTTGCTCTAAATTTGAAAATGTTTTGCTTTAGATTGGACACAAGCCCAAGCTCAAGCTCAATTTTATTTTTTTTGCACCCCACGAACTAATTTTAACACCAAAAAAATTCAACCATGATCGTTTTGAACTTGAGTTCAAGCTAGGAATTTTTTTCCCTTGTTGGACTACTCTTGATGTTGAAAATTATTTGGCCATGGCCATTCCAAACCTGAGTTCATGCTCGAATTTCTTTCTTTATTTTTTTTCTACCCACTATGAGGTGGCTTTCCATCCCTCTATTCCTAGTTCTATGAGGTGACTATATTCGAAAATATATATGTTATTAATAAAGGAAAAATGCAAAGTGTATTTCTAGATGTTAAATTACATTTATAGTTGAAACCAAATAGTTTGTTTCCTATGCATCACTAACGATTTAAAATTGATAGATATATTTTCCAAGCTCAAAAATTTTAATTCTAGAATTTTACGTTAAATTGTCATTCATTTAAACTAACTTTTAAGGATTCAAAACCATGTTCAACTTGGTAACAAACCTCGAATCACTTAAAATATTATTCCTATCACATACATTATCCAAATCTAGCTTGTTTTAATTCATTAAAAAGTTAGTTATAAGGCGCATCTATTTACTAAATTCCAAGCTCTGCACCCAAACTAGTAATAAGTTGTGCTACTAAACCCGAAAGGGTTTTACGAAGGTAGAACGTTCAACTTGGTTGTAAACCACCAATCACTTAAAATATTATTCCTATCACATACATTATCCAAATCTAACTTGCTTTAACTCATTAGAAATCTAACTACAAGGTGCATTTGCCTACCAAATTCCAAGCTCTACATCTAAACAAGTAATAAGTTGTGCTATTAAACCCAAGAGGGTTGTACGAAAATAGAAAGTTCAACTTGGTTGTAAACCACCAGTCACTTAAAATATTATTCCTATCACATACGTTATTCAAATTTGGCTTTCCTTAGCTCTTTAAAAAGCTAGCTATAAGGTGCATTTGCCTACCAAATTCTAAGCTCTACACCTAAACTAATAAGAAGTTATGTTAACAAACTCGAGAGGGTTTGTGAAACTCTTTAAGATTTCAATCTCCCAACATTATCCCTACTCACTTCCATTCTTTCAAAAGTACTATAATCATCCAATCTATTTTCCCTCTTTCCACCAACTATTAAGATTAATCATTTTTCTCTTCCCAAAGAAAGTTGTACGAACAAGTATTCTCAGGATTCAAATAAAAAATTATGTTAAAAAAATAGAACTCCAAATGATTCGAATTCACCCTTTAAAAAGAAGGAGAAGGAAGGATGTGAAGGAAGATCCTAACTCGGTGGCCAATGAAAAGTTCCATTGCTTGGTGGCCAATGGAAGGTTCCAATGTTTTGTGGCCTTTGAAAGGTTCCAATGCTTAGTGGCCTTTGAAAGGTTCTAATGTTTAGCGGCCAATGGAAGGAAAAAAAGAAACACCTTTTGACCTCTTCCCACTTTCTCCCCAACAAATTTTATTTAAACTTTCATTTTTTTTCCATTGATTTTAAGATTTTACTTTACCATGGTTCTAGGTCATTACTCACACATTTTCTTTCTTTTCCTTGACCTATAAATTACAACCCTACATCTCGATGTAATAAGTCCTCCACACATTCATTGCCAATTTGATTGAAAATTGAAGATTTTTTTTCCTTTGCTTTGAAATTACGGTGTTGCATATGCCCACATCTTATGAGCCTCAAATTGCACAAGTGAATGAAAAACCACCTTCGAAATCATTTTTAGGTTTGATATTCACGCAACATCCTCATGATGAAGATCCCAAACCACGAGAGGTGCACGCTCATCTTGAAGTTAAACCCCTTTCGAACTTGGTATTATTGCATTTCTTTGAACTTTCACACCTTGGTGATTTTGTTGCAAATCGACCCCGCTTCTAATGATGAACCTGAAATCATCTATGATGGTTGTTACGAAACTGAAAACATTTTTATTTTCGAATGGTCTTCAATTTTTGGTGTTGGACATTATAGTTGGATGCACGGTTTGATTCGTCGATTATTTCTTAATAAGAAAGCAAACTATTTAGTTCACACCATTCGACGATTCCTAGATTTCCTACAGTTATGAACTATCACTGTGGCATAGCCCAAAACTCAACATGTAATTACAGCTCTTCGTTGAGCTTATTTATAATCTGAATAAATGCTTCATTCATTATGAAATTCATGCTGCCATTGCCACCCTATCACACTATTTATTTAATCATTAAGTTGTCTTGAATTAATTTTATGCTTATAAGGCTTGAAGATTGTTCTATCTCCATTGAACCTTTCATTGACACCCCCCTCAATTACTTCATGAATCTCAAACATCCTTGTTATCCACTAAATACTAAAACAAGACTAATGTTTTGCTGAACATTATGAATTTTGGTGTTTGCTTTTAATTTCAACCTTTTAAAGATTTATCACCCCTAATTTTGCAATTGAGGTTTTAAAATTATACCAGCTTTTTGTTAAAGAAAAGAATTAACCCAACATCTTATTCATCCAATATCGTATTTTGGAAAGAAAAAAAAAACCCCATGCAACCATGTGCATTCATCATTCCTTATTCTAACATGAAGTTGTTAAAACCCCTAATAACCTTACCACACTCAAATATCCCTAATGCAACTCTTAAAAATTGAGACCACCGTGCATGGTTGTGTCGCTATGGTTCATGCCCCCCCCCCCCCCCCCCCCCCCCCCCCCTCCGCTACCCCCTCCCTCCCTCTCTCTCTACACCTTCACCCT
>Ga0116229_10013071_pt1 | contig 11822 bp, 8 predicted proteins | sample S1TSphgellanicum_3_FD_87313 | JGI IMG/M metagenome (GOLD analysis project Ga0116229, IMG submission 87313) | Host-associated microbial communities from peat moss isolated from Minnesota, USA - S1T2_Fc - Sphagnum magellanicum MG | ecosystem: Host-associated > Plants > Peat moss > Unclassified... | reverse complement strand
GACTCTCCACGGAGCCCACATCCAAATGGCTATTTTTCCCGGGACTCCCGAGTGGGAGTCCCGAAATCGCGCCAAATGGGACTCCCGAGACTTTGGAGCCCCATAACTTTGCGAGCAGACCTCCGATTGCAATGCGGTCTGAAGCAAAGTTGTAGCTCTCGTCGAGAGCTTTCTAACGCCATGTCGCACTCCCGAATCAGACATCAGGAAGAGGTCGATTCCCGACTTTTTGTGGTCGGGAGTCAAACTGGCAATTCGACTCCCGGCCCTTCTTTTGGCCATAACTTGTGTTTCAGATGTCCAAATGAGCAATGTGAGCCCATTTTAGACATCTACGCTCCAAGAGCTTTTCAATGATGTAAAGAACGCCACGAGACATCAAGGTTTGACCCCTGCAATCGCTCTCTGAAGTTTCGGGAGTCCACCGAGACTCCATCTCTAAAGTGGGAGTTGCCTTGGGAGTGTGAGGGTTCACTCCCTCATACTCCCTCACACTTTCTAACACTCCCGGGAGCATGTGATGTGACTCCCGGGCTTCCTCTTGGCCCGCACTCTTGCAATGCTTTTGCCTTGACTCCCAGGCTTCCTTCCTCTTGGCCCGCAACTTTGCAACCCCCTTAGCCTTGGTCACGAGCCCAAAGTTAGGGTTGCGACACATTTAGTGTCAAAAATGGGCCACCAATTTTCAAAAAAGTAATTAATAGAACCTTCAAAGAGTATTTAGACCGGTTCATGAAGATATTTTTGGATGATTTCATAGTTTATAGTGATATGGAAAATCATTTAATGGATTTTAGATTTTGTTTTTAGAAATGCAAAGAATATAAAATTAATCTCAATTTGGAAAAATGTGCCTTTATGGTATGTTTAGGATTGATTCTAAGGTTCATAATTTCCAAGGAAGGAAAAATACTAAACCCTATGAAGGTTTAGGCAATAGTGAATATGCCAATACCTACAAATCCACAACGTATTCAGGTCTTTAATGGTATGATTTAGTTTTATAAATGTTTCATAAAAAAATTTACCTTTATCATGGCAACAATCACCAAGTTGATGAGGAAAATGGAACCATTTATTTGGATCATTAAATGTCAAAAAGCTTGGGATTAGATAAAGTAGAAGTACATGGAAACACCAATTCTAATACCTCCAAATTGGCAATTGGAGCTTCATGTGCACACATATGCATCATTGTTGGTAATGGGTGCAATGTTGGCAAAGTACCCAACTGGTAAGTATGATCAGCCTATAATACATGTTTCTAGACTAATCAATAAAACAAAACAAAATTATACTACTATAGAAAGAAAAGTCGTAGTAATGGTTTATGTTTTGCATAAGTTCAGACATTTTTTTGTTGGGAAACAATTTGTGTTTTATGTAGACCATATGGTTCTGGTGTACTTGGTCAACAAACCACAAGTGTGGGAAAGATAGCAAGATGGTTATTGTTCTTGGAGTATGAGTTCATAGTAGTTTATAAACATGGTAAAACACATTTAGTTGTTGATGTTTAATCCAAATTGCTAGATAATTTAGAACTATTGGGTGTCCCAAATTAGATTGTGTATGACGCATTCCCAAGCTCCTTGATAGACTCAAATGTGAGTCCAAAGTGAAAACATTGAAAGGATAAGGAGTTGGGGCACGATTTTTGGCTCGTAGCACTTCCGGAATAGAAGGGCATGTTGGAGCGTTGCGATGGGAACTAGGACGAGGGATAAGCAAATCAATTATTTACACGAACTTACAAAAACCAAACAATAAGTTGATTAGTGCATAGTTGGAGCACTTTTGGTGCATGGACGAGCTGCGGGCAAACATGGACTCACAAGACCCACCACGACCTAGATTTGGGGGAAACCACCACCTTTTTCTAGGCCTGGCCGTGGGGCTAGCACCCAAATGTTATTTTGTTTCGGGATTCCCAACTTAGGAGTCCCAAAATTTCCGAAATTGGGATTTTTTCACTTTGAAAACACATAACTTTTTGTGAAAAATTCCGATTAAAATGAGGTTCGAAGCAAAGTAATAACTCTTGTTAAGAGATTTTCAATAATATATCGCACACCACTTGAAAATAAGTAAATCAGGGCGATTATCGACTTTTAGTGGTCGGGAGTCAAATTGGTAATTTGACTCCTGACCCTTCTTTTGGCCATAACTTGTGTTTTAAGTACCAATTGGGTCATGCAAACTCATTTTAGACATTTATTCTCAAGAGATTTGCAATGGTATAAAGTAATTTTCAATCCAATGAGTTTTGACCCTTATAATTGCCCTTTGAAAATTCAGAAGTCCATTGGGATTCCAACTCCCAAAGTGGGAGCCCTCTTGGGAGGGTGTGGGTTCATTCCCTCACAGTCTCCTACACTCCTGAGAGCATGAAATGTGACTCCTGGGCTTCACTCTTGGTTCGCACCTTTACAAGCCCTTGCCTTGGTCACGAGCTCATGGCTAAGTTACGATAATGAATGTATCATTATTTTTTATAAAACTTACATGGATGTAGGAAATGAAAACTATTTAGAGATAGGTCATATGCCATAAACTTTGAACCTAGCTCAGAAACAAAAGTTGGTCAGAAAAGCATAACCTTTTACTTTAAAAGAGGGAATTATGTACAGAATGGGACAAGTTAACAGAATGTGTAGATGTTTGACAACCTCATTAACACATATTATTTTAAAGGAGCTATTTGAAAGAGTGAGTTGGGGTACGCTCCTTAATTCATAACACTTCAAGGGTAAGAAGGGTGTGTTGGAACTCTAGGATGAGGACTAGGATGAATGACAAGTGGGTCAACTATTCACACGGACTTGCACAAACCAAACAACAAGTTGGTTAGTGCATATAGTTGGAGCATTTTTGGTACATGGATGAACCACATGCATACACAAACTCACAAGATTCACCATGGCCTAGACTTGGGGGAAGCCACCACCTTCCCCCTTATAATATTCTCTACGATTAGCCATGGTAGTTGCACCCAAATGTTATTTTTCTCGGAACTCCCAACTTTGGAAGCTAAAAACTTCTCGTGCATACTTCAAATTGAAATGAGGTCTAAAACAAAGTTGTATCCTTGGTTGAAAAATTTCCAACAAATATGTGGCACGCCACTTGCATGTAAGTAATTCAAGGCGATTTCTACCTTTTAATGGTCAAAAGTCAAATTGGCACTTTGACTCCCGACTTTTCTTCCGGCCATAACTTATGTTATAAATATTGAAATGTGTCATACAAGCCCATTTTAGACATCTACATCTCAAGATATTTCCAATGGTATAAAAACTTATTTAGTCCAATGAGTTTTGACTCTTGAAATCCCTCTTTGAAGATTCGAGATTCCATAGGGTTTCTAACTCCCAAAGTGGGAATCCATTTGAGATGTGTGGGTTCATTCCCTCACACTTTCTCACACTCTTGGGAGTGAAAATGTGAATCTTGAGTTACATTTTCGGCCCACACCTATCCATGCCTTTGCCTCGATTGCAAGCCCAAGGCTAGGGTCATGACAAGTTGGAGGACATTTTGTTGCAGATATTATTGTAAGAAAAAATTATGGATACATGATATTGGTGGCCAACTTTATTCAAGGATACTCACGATTTTTGCAGAAGTTGTGATAGGTGTCAAAAAATTGGAGGACTAAAAACAAAAAATTTGGCCAAGTTAGTAACAACATTTCCAAAGAAACATTTTATGAAATAGGGTCTAGATTTTATAAGTCCAATAAAACCAACAAGAATACTAACAAGGAATAAATATATTTTAGCAGCTACAAATTATGTAACCAAGTGGGTAGAAATAAAGGCACTCAGAACCAATATTGTAGTAGTTATAATCAAATTCATGTATGAATATATTATGACCAAATTTGGATGTCCATTGACCATAGTTACAAATCAAGGGGTACATTTCATTAATGACGCAATAAAACATCTATTATAATAATTTTTATTGAAGCATGTTATTTCTATTACATACTATCCATAAGAAAATGGACAAGGAATCTATTAACAAAATCATTGGTAGATTATTGACCAAGTTGGTTAATGAAAAAATAATAAATTGGGATGAACATCTATCTACAATTTTGTTTTCATATAAAAATGCTTACAAGGTGGCAGCATGTTATACACCTTATTAATTAATCTATGGTCTGCATCTCTAATGTTAACAAAATATGTTCTACTGGCCTAGTGGGGACCATAGAGATGCAAAACTCACTAGAATGTTAACAACTATAATTACAGAATTGGAAAAGTAATAGGAGAATAGATTGGAAGCTCATAATAATGTGGGAACCAAACAGAGGAATAATTTGTTATGGAATCAATAGAAAAATACCAAGGAGTTCCAATTTGGAGATTACGTTTTATGGTTTCCCAAAGGAAAATAAACATATTTGGGCAAATTCAAGAAAAGATGGTTTGGTCCATTCAAGGTATGATATTACTTACCCAATAATATTGTTTTTCTTGTTTCTATTAACAATTTTGAACCAAACCCAGTATTGGTCAATGTTAATAAGTTGAAACCATATACATATGTGGATCAAATAGTGAAGGGGATTGAAAGTTCAAAGAATCAAAAGTTTTTACCATCCATAGATGAAAGACTACATGGAAGAAACATCTAATAAAGATTCAAAAGATCAAAGAAAAACAAAGACTATTAAGAATGATTAGTTAGTAGTTTCAAAAAAAGCCTTAATAAATGTGATTAACCAGCAAGTTATGAACAAATACCTAGACCATGATTATGCAAATTTATAGTTACTGGATTATGGGGTAAATAAGTCAATGACGTTAGAACAAAATTATACTAATGTGATGATTTAGCATGGGTCAAAGGGAATCTATAATGTAAACAACATCATGTCATTAGATTCAAGAGTGTCATCAAAATTATGCAGTGCCATGTCCACAAAATTCTTTGGTTAACAAATATTTACTATAGCCCATGTTGATGTTAGTGTGAATATAAGAAGGAGATGACAAGTGTCAAACAATCTGACAAAAATACAAATCATTAAAACATTGGCCCTGCAATGAAAAGTGAAATGCCACTTCATGAAATGAGGTGATAACATTTTAGAAGGTGGCAAACACTACAACAACTATTTTTGTTCATTTTCCACAAGTATGTTTTAATTTTTTTTGTCTCTAGATTGAATGTTGAAGAAAGCCTTGTGGAAAATTTACAAATATAATCTAGAGAGAACTTGCAGAAGTTGAAAGAGGAGCAAGAGAGATTAAAAGAACAACAAAAAATTGTAAACATTTTGCCTTTATAGTCTAAGTTTCCAAAAAGAGGTATGCCTTTTTCTTTTCCAGTTTATTCTTTTTTTTTCTCAGAAATTTTCTCCAATATCCAAATTTGAAAGAACTTTTGAAGCAATTAGAAAAAATGAGAGAGATTGTAAGGAAACATTGAGGAGATATAATTTTATAAAACCTAGAAGATAAGCACGTCCTAGTGAGCAAATCGATCCCATTTTTATTTTAGATTATGAGGAAGACCACCAGAAGGATGATTGTAACAATAACAACAATTACCATTACATCAAGAGGAGCGTATTTAGGTTCACATTCCAGAAAAAATTCATATTCCCAACAAGAAGCACATGAAGAGAACAAGTTAGTAAGTAATGGCTACAAATCTACATGGAAACAAAGTGCATACTCATCAAGATGATGAGATTATGTATGTATTTACTCCAACAAAGCAAAGTTACAATGGCAATCTGAAGAACATTTTGCTTTCGACTAGCTTTGGAGAGGAAGAGAGAGCTTGGGCAAACAAAGTTAGATTGGTAAACATGTTTAATATTGATTGGAAGACACCTCGCCACAACATTTTAGTTGAATTTCTAAACAACTAGAAGTTAGATCCTGAACATAATAGAATCAAGGTTATGTTGGGGGAAGAGTAGAGAATAATAGATAAACATGTGTTGGCATAAGTTTTTAAATTTTTCCATACATGAAAGACAAAAGTAAACCAAGCAAAAATGTTTGATGTTAAAGTAGCATTAATAGAAATAATAAATAGAGTGCTTGACACTTATAATACTAATGAAAGGTGGTGTCGCAACCCTAGCCTTGGGCTCGCGACCAAGGCAAAAAGGTTACAAGGTTATGGGCCAAGAGGAAGCTCAGGAGTCAAGGTAAAGAGGTCGCAAGGGTGCAAGCCAAGAAGAAGCCTAGGAGTCACATCACATACTCCCGGGAGTGTAAGAAAGTGTGAGGGAATATGAGGGAGTGAACCTTCACACTCCCAAGGCAACTCCCACTTTGGGAGATGGAGTCCCGGTGGACTCTTAAAACTTCAAAGAATAATTTCAAGGGTCAAAACTTAATCACTTGTGACGTTCTTTATATCATTGAAAATCTCTTGGAACGTAGATGTCTAAAATGGGTTCGTATTGCTCATTTAAACATCTAAAACGCAAGTTATGGCCAAAAGAAGGGCCAGGAGTCAAATTACCAGTTTGACTCCCGACCAGAAAAAGTCAAGAATCGACCTGATTTACTTGGCTTCAGAGGGCATGCCACATACCGTTGGAAAGCTGTCGACGAGAGCTACAACTTTGCTTTAGAACACATCTCGATCCAAGGTCTACTTGCAAAGTTATGAGGCTCCAAAGTTGCGGGAATCCCAACCGGCGCAACTTCGGGACTCCCACTCGGGAGTCGCAGGAGAGAAAGCCATTTGGATGTAGGCTCCGTGGCCAGACACAAAGTATACTATAAGGGGGAAGGTGGTGGCTTCCTCCAAGTCTAGGCTGTGGTGAATTTAATGTGTTCGTGTTGCCCATGGTTCGTCTTAGCACCAAAGCATCACAAACTTGCCCCCTCTTTGTATGAGTGCTTTTACAACACCTTAACAATATGTTCAACGTTCAATGTTGATACAATCATTGATATGATGTTAAGGTGACATTGTAACAACATGTCTTAAAATGGCATTGATATAATATTGAAATATTTGACATGTTATCAATATTAAACCAATGAAAAAAATATGACCAACATTAGCATAATATACATTAATAAGTCATCAAATTGATGACTATATGTTGAAGATTCAATGTTAATATGGTCATTGATACAATATGTTGATAGTATTATAACAATATGTACTGAGTTAGCATTGAGATTTTTTTGACATAATTTACATTTTTTCAACACACGTTCAATGAATAAAATCTTGTCAATGTTGAGATAACACAAATTGATTAGCTATTGAATTAATGCTGTTACAACCTTCATAAAAGTGGATTTTTAATGTTGTTGCATATCACATAAAATCAACACATTAAAAATGTTGAAACAATGGTACTCATTGTCACAACATTAATACAATCCTATGAAGTGCTACAATATCAAATGGACAAATAACAAGTATTGATTCAATATAAATCAAATCTTGCATTTGATAAGTGTTGAAACAACTAGTAGCATTGTTTTAACATTAATTCATAATAAATCAATACAACATTTCATTTATATTGTTCCATATAATTTATATAAAATATACCCTGGGGAGTGTGCTCAGTGCGTACCTAGTGTGAGGAAGACAATTTCCAATTTCTTTATTTTTTCGCTCCTTTTTTTTTCCCCCTCTCTCTTTCTCCTCCCCTATTTGCACTGCATTGTGCGTCTTTTCATGCCCGTTCCTTTCTCTTCGCTTTGTTTCTCTTGGAGCTCATGCATTTTGTGTTGCGCGCTCGACAATAAGAGTGTAAGGCTCGTTGCAAGTTTGTATTTTGACGAGATAGAGAGAATTTTATTGTTAATTTTTTGTGTTATTTGTTATTGGGAGTAATGGCGGATCCGCCTATCTTAGTTCCTCCGAAGATGGTGAAGTCGGAGGATTTGCATCACCATGCGTTGGAGCAACTTCCTAATCTCACTTATTGTATCAATGACAATCCTCGATGGGGTAAAGAAGTCGTGATTCATTCTTGGCAGATTTATGTTTTGTTGTCTTATCTGGTTTTGCTTTATTTATGTTGTGAAGATGGTGCTCTCTTGGTGGTGGAAGCTTGGAAAAGAAGTAGCACAATTTTTTCTTGTGTACAGAGTTGGTTTTGTAAAGAGATGAGCTGCTTCTATTGTTGTATGAGGTTCTTTGTTTGTTTGTTTGTATTTTCCTGGTTGTGATTTGGAAGAAGTTGCGATTTTTGTGTGCAGGAGAAGTAATCATCTAAGGTTTCCAGCACTACTTCAGCATGCTTGGGATGACAACGCTAATTCCATCTCTTGTCATTCTTAATATTAATGGACACTCGGTATGTTCTTTTGGAGAAACATTCACAAACAAACATAGAAAAGAAAGGTTTAGAAAGATCTTAATCTTCTTTTTGTACTTTCTTTGCCATGAAATGCGCGTCAAGAAGCTCTTCTTTGCTACTACTTTGTTGTGGTCTATTTTGTGCGGACACTGTGGTAAGATTGTTTGTTGTTGTTGTGTTTTCTTTGTCTGTCTTGTTTGTTGCAGAGTGATTTAGCACGAGTTGTGCAAAGCTCATTTTTTGTTTCCGGGATCAATACTTTGTTACAAATTGTACTGAGTTCAAGATTGTCGGTAGTTATGGGAAACTCTTTCTATTTTCTGCCGATCATGCTTTCCATCATCAATGCTCCTCGTATCATCAACATTCCTGACCTACATGAGGTAACAGATCATCCACCTCTTACGGTAGCACACACTCCTAGAACCTTCGACTTGAGGAATTATCCATTCAACTTGTACTTCTACGGTCTCTCAGTCTCTCAGTCTCCATGCCTTTTAAACATTATTAACAAACGAGGATTTTTTTTTCTCCTTTCGCTTTCCAGAGATTTCGACATGCAATGAGAACAACACAAGGAGCTTTCATCGCAGGTTCAATGCTCAACATCATACTCGGATTCAACGGCCTATGGGGCATAGCTGCTAGGTAATGAAAGTAGGTTGCTTGCTTACTTGCATCAAGGTTTTGAATTTGTTGCCCTAGACCGGATTGATCAAGCTCACTGGCTAGGTCATCATCATCATTCATGCCTAAAATCCGTTTGAAACACACAGTTGAGGAAATACACAAAGTCGGATCTGAGTTGCATTCTCATCATGTTTCACAGTCATCTCAAAACCACTACCTAAACCCACACAACTGGTGGGTGCAGGTATATGAATCCCATTGTTATAGCTCCTGTCACAGCTATAGTGGGCTTGGGTCTCCTCGAATATGGATTCCCAGGGGTATGCCATTTTCTTTCTCACCCTCCACAAGACTCAATTCTGTTATGATCATAATTTTCGTGTTAAGTTGTACCGATAGTGAGTGTCATTGTGATCATTCTTCAAGTCTACTACGGTGATGCAATTTTCTCACTTGCTCACATTGCACAACAATCTTTCTTTTTGCATCCTTACATTACACATCAACCTTCCTTTTCACTTCCTAATGTTTTATATACCACATGCTTTAGAAGTGTATATGTTTATATCAACTGAGCCTTTGGTCTTTTATGGCAGGTTGGGAAATGTGTTGAAATTGGCATTCCAGCTCTTCTATTTATATTGCTTTTCTCACAAGTAAAGTGTTAATGATTGCTTAGTTGATCATTTTGGAACTTGTTGTTTCGGATAGTATGATTTAACAGTGTTGTCTGAAGACTATTTTTGAGCTTTGCAATTTTTGACAAATGCTTTTCAATTAGTCGAGGGATTTCAACCCATTCAACTATGTTGTTGAGTTTGTTAGGGACTGTAGCAACTTGACAAGTGACAACCATGACCAAGTCGGCTTTGGTGGTAGAGGTTTCGGTTGGAGGAGGAGGGACTTTTCATGGGTGTGTCACAGATCCTAGGCTAATGATCATGTATTTCTTACCAGGAGTTGACTAACATTTGAACTTGTTGATCCAATGGAAAACATGATTTGCATATAGGTCAGCGTATGATGACAATATCTACCTTGGAGTTCCTAATACTATTGCCCGCCTTACAACTCATAAACTGTAGTCAACTTTGGCTATCAGGTTTAAATTTTTTTTTTCCCCAGCTTGTGTACCAAGTTTTTGTCAAGCTCTTGTACTTTTTTTCCTGAATTGGAGACCTAAATTGCTACAACCTGAGCATCTCTCTCCTCATGCTGCTTTTGTTATCTGAATGTTTTCAGAATGAACCTTAAACCCCTTGCTATTGTTTTTGAGTAAATTTGTTGTTGTTGTTGTTGCTGCCTTTCTGATTACACCCATGTGTTGTCTGTGGTCATGTTGGCATTCTGACTAGTTTGTATGCACCCATCCAGCTACTAAGGTCACAGATTGTTCCGAGTGCAAAGGCTTATCCACTGGAAGCACTAATGGAAGATTACAATCACTACTTCAAAACAATTGGCTGTCATCTCTCTTTTGAGTACACTTTACTAAGTGATGAGTTCTTCTCTCCCCAATTGGGTTATGGGTTGGTCTGCTGCATCACCAAAACCAACTTGGCCAGTTGCATGTTTACATATTTCAAATAGAGAAAGTGTTGGGTGGCAGCAAGAGGAGCCCTTAGTTGTATACATCATGATTGGTGAAGATCCATTCTAAGTGTATATTTGTTTTGTTGTTTTTTGTGTTTTCTGTAAAGATCAGATTGGCCATTTATGCATGGTGTTGTTAAGTTGAGACAACACCCACCCACCATATGGTTTGAAGTTTAGGGTTTACAGCTTAGATAATATCTTTGGTTTGCAATTCTTTACATGCAAAACATCAGAAAGGATCTTGGATAATAATCACTGCTTGCTTGGATGATGATCCCCTTGCTATGATGCAGAGGGTATCAATGATCAGAAGCAAAATGCTAAGGAGTTGGCAAATTTGCTCCATCACTGGGAATTGGGGCACCATGTGAATATCATCCCTTACAACCCTGTTGCCGATTCTGAATTTCGACGCCCATGTAAGCAAGCAGTAAGCAAACGGAGATAGATAGACCAAAAGGGGACGGTTATCCTTTTACTGGTGGCAGTGCTAGAATTGGTTCAATATATGTATATATATTGCTTTTGGCTAGCTAGGTTGAATGATGTGAGATATATATATATATATATGTCGTCCATATTTGCTATTGATGACGTGAGGATACATTAAATGTTTTATAGATATTGGAGTTTGTGGAGACTTTGGTTGCCAGGAGGGTGATAGCAAGTGTTCGACAAACTCAGGGATTAGATGCCAATGCTGCTTATGGGCAGTTGAGGAATGAGTTCCAAAAAGTTCCTATTAGGGTTCCTTCTGGCCCTTCAGCTTGAGCAAACTCATTGTTCCATTCCATTGTTCAGAGAGGGAGCTGGGCTGCAAAGCTTAACCCATCAGCTATTCTGTATTCATGTCTGCTTTTTGCACAGGTATTTTCCTACAACCTTCCCCAAATTTAAGGGATTAGGCAAAAAAAATTTGGGCATCCTCTCCTCCATCTAAAAAAGATTTGAAAGGGATGCAAAGCTCTCAAAAATTAGTTCAGAAGTTCTGCGGGTACTCAACTCCCTTGTCTGTCATCACTTGCATTTCCATTTGTAGTTAGTGTCTTGGTAGTCAATCTGTTCCAAATGTGGTCCCTTCAATGTCATGGAATGACTGTTGTTTGTCTGGTTTTTTTGTGACTCAACCTTTTTGCCTCTAGGTTTTGTCTATTTTTGTGACATAGACTGACGCACTCCTAACCACTCGAAGGACTCAAATGTGAGTCCAAGTGAGAGACAGCGGAAGTGGGAGTGGTCGGGAGGCGCTCCCTAGCTCACAACACTTGGAGGGGTAGAGGGGCGTGTT
>Ga0116229_10013064_pt1 | contig 11826 bp, 9 predicted proteins | sample S1TSphgellanicum_3_FD_87313 | JGI IMG/M metagenome (GOLD analysis project Ga0116229, IMG submission 87313) | Host-associated microbial communities from peat moss isolated from Minnesota, USA - S1T2_Fc - Sphagnum magellanicum MG | ecosystem: Host-associated > Plants > Peat moss > Unclassified... | reverse complement strand
GCAGCTAAATTCCGTCTAAATCATCAATAAACTGGCATTTAGTCTCTTTGAATCAATTAGTTGTGTGGCGCTGGAACGCGATGCCGATGATCTCGAGGCGTGCGGGTTGGTGTTCGGCCCGCTGCTCATTGATCTTGTAATCGTCACGGTAAGTCCCCGAGAATCTGTGCCAGTCATGCCGGATCGGATTTATAGATTCGCTGAGTTTGAACTCAGCCCCACGGACGGGTGCCTGCGCAGCAGCACGGCGTCGGTCTCGCGGGTCACGCCGAGCACGCCCGGCAATTGCCGGAGCTCGTCGAGCCCAAGCCGGCTGCGGCAGCGAATGCGCTGCTCGGCGACGCGCGCGCGGATGGCCGACGGCGTGCCGTCCGCGATGATGCGGCCGGCCGACAACAGGACGACGCGATCGGCGAGCGTCTCGGCTTCCTCGAGCAGGTGCGTCGTCAGGAGCACCGCGGCGCCGTCGGCCGCCTGCTGCTTGATGGCCGCCCAGTTCAGGCGGCGGGATTCCGCGTCGAGAGCGACGGTCGGTTCGTCGAGCACCAGCAAGGCCGGATTGCCGCAGAGGGCGAGTGCAAACTGCACGCGGCGCTGTTGCCCGCCCGACAGCGTGCCGTAGCGCCGCTGCGCCAGCGCAGCCAAGCCAAGCCGCGCGAGCAGCGCCGGATCCGGGGTCGTGGCGCCGTAATAGCCGGCATACAAGCGGAGGTGCTCTTGGACGGTCAGTTGCGGCACGAGCGCCGCCGACTGCAGCATGACGCCGCTGCCGCGCCGCGCGGTGGCACTGCCGGGGTTTGCGCCGAGCGTGGTCATAGTCCCGGAGTCGGGGCGGTCGCGGCCGAGCACGAGGTTCACGAAGGTCGTCTTGCCCGCGCCATTCGGTCCGAGCAGCGCCGTGATGCGGCCCGGCTCGATCGCGAGGTCGACGCCGTTCAGGGCGGCGACCGGGCCGAAGCGGCGCGTGACCCCGCGTGCCTCGATCGCCGGACGGAGTGTGGTGGTCATGAGCTTGGCCTCCCGTGGTGTCATCGTGGAGGCAGTCTAGCCGGGCGCCCTCGGCGCCCATCAGTATCGGCTGTCAGCAGTTCGACATGACGAATGTCATGTCATAATGGCGCATCCGACCCGAAGACTCAGGGTGACGCCAATGCTCAAATTGCTGTTATGGATGTTGCTTTTCGTGGTGTGCTGGCCGCTCGCCCTGATGGTGCTCGTGCTCTGGCCCGTCCTGTGGCTGCTATCGATACCATTCCGGCTCGTGGGCGTCGTCTTCGACGGTCTGTTTTCATTGCTGCACGCAATCCTGACCTTGCCCGCGCGCGTGCTGGGAGCGCCGCGCTACTAGGCGCTTAGCTCCCGGACGGGGGCGCTGTCAGGCCGCGAACGCGGCGGCTTTCGGAGCGGGACCGTCGCTCGCGGTCGAGGCAGTTGCGTTGGCGTAGCAGCGCCCAAAACGATTGGCGAGGAACGCGGGAAGCGAGATTTCCTCCTGGCGAATCAGGCCGCTCTGCGGGAGCTTGCCTTGTGCAAGCATGTCGAGCACGGCACAGATGCCACCGGCCGTCGTGATCTGGATCGCGCTGCGCGTGCGGCCACCGACGGGTGCGGCGTAAATTTTGTTCGCGTACGTCTCTTGGGTCAGCTGCCCGGCCTGCAGCCCACTGACCGTCACGAATACGATCACGACGTCCTGCAAAGTCACGGGGACGGCGTTCTCCAATATGTCCTTGAGCAATTCTCGCCGGTCGCGCAAGCGCAGGTCATTGAGCAGGGCCTTCATGATCGCCGCGTGGCCCGGGTAACGGATCGTGCGGTAGTTGAGATTGCGCACCTTGCCGGCCAAGGTTTCGCAGAGCGTGCCGAGGCCGCCCGACGTGTTGAAGGCCTCGTAGAGCACGCCGTCCAGCGAAAACTCCTCGAGTTCTTCGAGCGGCTGCGTCTCCCGGAGCTGCCCGTTCACGATGGCCTCGCAGGGCTCGCAATATTCGTTGATGACGCCGTCGGTGCTCCAGGTCAAGTTGTAGTTCAAGGCGTTCGACGGGAACTTCGGGAGGGCACCGACGCGCATCCGGACGTCCTGGAGTCGATCGAAGCGCGCGGCCAGATCGCTCGCGACGATCGTGATGAATCCGGGGGCCAGGCCGCACTGGGGGATGAATGCAGTCTTCGCACCGGCGGCGAGTTGCTTGACGATGCGCGTACTGGCGACATCCTCGGTGAGGTCGAGGTAGTGTGCGCCCGCGGCTTTCGCAGCCTCGGCGATGTAGCGCGTCGCGTGATAGGGGGCGGCGCTGAGCACCGCGAACTGGCCGCTCAGCAAATTACGCAGTTTCACGGCATCCGTGATATCGGCGACCACTTTCTTGATCGGTTGCCCGGTCTCGAGCCGAGCCAGCTGTTCCGCAGAGCGATCGATGACGGTGACCGCGTAATCGCCGCTGCCTGCGAGCAGTTCCGCAATCATTGAGCCGATCTTGCCGGCGCCCACGATGAGAATGTTTTTCATCCGCGCATTCTTCGCGAGTGGGCCGACGATTGGTATGGTCAATTAGGGCGTTTTTACGCTAAAGTATAGTCATATTCACGTATTTGGCAGGCGAAATGACGGATGCGATCGACCAATTACTGCTCGCACGGCTGCGTGAGGACGGTCGCTCATCGACGGCCCAACTTGCGCGCTTCGTCGGCCGCTCGCGCAGCAGCGTGCAGAGCCGCCTTGAGCGGCTCGAACGCGATGGGGTCATTGCCGGCTACACGGTCCGTCTTGGACCGGCCGCGGAGTCGAACGCGGTACGCGCCCACGTGACGATCAAAGTGGGCCCGAAGGAGTCGCGCGCCGTGAGCACCGCGCTCGCCGCGATCGCCCAGGTACGCGTCCTGCACTCGGTCAGCGGCGACGTTGATTTCATTGCAATTGCTGCAACTTCGACCGTCGCTGAAATGGATCAGGTCATCGACCGAATCGGGGCTCTCGCAGGCGTCGAACGGACCACCTCGTCGATCATTTTGTCGACGAAGTTCGAGCGCTAGGCTGTCGTAGTGCGGGATAAAATACGGCGTGGACCGGTGAAGGCCCACGCCGTTGGATCATCGTGCCGACGGGGGAGTTGGCTGGTTGCCGACACGAATTACTCCTAAAGCGGTGAGATCTTAAAAGCGCCTTGCGCGCTGCGACCTCGAATCGATAGTGCCAAATTCGATCGCTTCCCCGGGAGACACTTTCTCACGGTCGATGAAATTTTTTTCAACTAAAGTTTTGCGCGCGCCCGAATTTGCTTCGAGCGCGCGCTGTCGGGGGTCCCCGGACCGGCGGCGCCAGTCATGGCGCCCGCGCGCCACGGCGCCAACGCACGATCCCGTACGCGCAGATCGTCACCGCGACCGTCACGCAACTCGCCTTGAAGTCCGGCTGCATGCTCGGTGTGACTGCCATCGCGAGCAGGACGCTCGCCATACCGACGAGCCCCAGGATGCTGAGTGCCGGGAAAAACCACACTTGCACGGGCGCGGGCGGCTCGCCTGCCGCCACGCGGCGCCGGCGCAGTACGATCTGGGCGACGATCGTGACCATGTAAACGATGACGCCGAGCGTTCCCGAGGAACTGACGAGAAAGTCGAACACGCGCTGCGAGCCTTGCGTCGCCGCGATGATGCCGAGAAATCCCGCGGCCGAGCCGATCAGCACGGATACCACCGGCACGCGACGCTTGTTCAGACGCACGATGCCCTGCGGCGCGTCGCCCTTGTCGGCCATGACGAACAAGACGCGCGAGCACACGTAGAAGGCCGAGCTCAAGCACGACAACACGGCCGTCAAAATGATCGCGCTCATGATCGTGCCCGCCCCGGGCACGTGCATCGTATTGAGCGCGAGCGTGAACGGAGATTCCCCGGAGCGCACGAGGTTCCAGGGCACCACGCAGAGGATGAAAAACACCGAGCCGACGTAGAACGTCAAGATCCGGCCGATGACGGCGGAGCCCATGCGTGCAACCGCGCGACCGGGTTGCGCCGACTCGGCCGCGGCGATCATCGTCACTTCGGCTCCGGTCATCGCGAAAAAGACCACCGGGACGGTCGCGACGACCGCCAGCCAGCCGTTCGGCGTGAACCCGCCCGCAGCGGTCAGATTATGGAAGGTCGGCCCGTCGGGCGCAGTCCAACCGAACGCGTATGAGGCGGCGATCACGATGAACACGAGTATCGCCGCCACCTTGATCGAGGCGAACCAAAACTCGAACTCCGCGTAGGAGCGCGCCGAGAGCAGATTCACGATGGTCATGACCGTCATCAGACCGAGTCCGATCTGCAGCTGCGACAGCATGGGTAACCAGTTGTGAATGATCTTGGCGCCGGCGATGGCTTCGACAGGTACCACGAGCACCCAGAAGTACCAGTACAACCAGCCGACGATGAATCCGGCGCCATCACCGAGACCCGCGCGCGAGAACTCCGTGAACGTGCGTACCTGGGGGAGTGCGGTGGCCATTTCCGCGAGCGCCCGCATCACGATCAAGATCAGTACGCCCGCGATCGCGTAGCTCAAAAACGCGGCCGGCCCGGAGGCTTTGATCGCCGTGCTGCTGCCCACGAACAAGCCGGCTCCGATGATCCCGCCAATCGAGATCATGGTCAGATGTCGCCGCTGCAGGGACCGGCTGAGCTCGTTACGGGGCGCCACGGCAGCCGGAATGGTGGCCGCGATGTCGAGGGAAGTATCCGATGAATTCATGGGCTGGCCTCGACTGGAAGATGCTTACTTTCGACCGGGTTCCGCCCGATTATACTGAACCAGGGCATGGTGGCACTCCGTTCCGGCGGGAGGTTCTGCGAGCTTGAGTTTCAGGGGCAAGATCGTGTTGGTGACCGGTTCGACGACCGGTATCGGCGAGGCTTGCGCGCTCGTGTTCGCGGAATCCGGCGCCAAGGTCATGGTTTCGGGCCGCGATGTGGCGCGCGGCGCGGCGGTCGTGACGGCGATCCGTGCCGCGGGCGGTTGCGCCGAGTTCGCGGCCGTCGACCTGCGTGAGCCGGGTGCCTGCGAGCGGCTCGTCGCCGAGACGGTCGAGGTTTGCGGCGGTCTCGACGTGCTCGTCAATAATGCAGGCATTCTCTACACGGCCGATGCCGTTGCGACGAGCGACGCACAATGGCGGGAAACGATGGCCGTCAACGTCGATGCGGTTTTTTATCTGAGCCGCGCGGCGGTCGTGCATATGCGCCGGGTCGGCGGGGGCGCGATCGTCAATGTGGCGTCGGAGTGGGGTTTGAACGGCGAGCCGAATCATGTGGCCTACTGCGCGAGCAAGGGCGCCGTGCTGCAAATTACCCGGTGCATGGCGCTCGACCACGCCCGCGACCAGATACGCGTCAACTCGGTCTGTCCCGGCGAAATACACACGCGCATGGTGGATTCGATCATTGCGCTGCGCGGCGGCGATCCCACGCAAAACCTACGGAATCTCGCCGCGGGCATCCCGATGCGGCGGCTGGCGCAGCCGATCGAAGTGGCGCGCGTAGTGCACTTCCTCGCGTCCGACGCGGCGAGCTACGTGACCGGCGTCAATCTGCCCGTCGATGGCGGCAATGATGCGACCGCCGGTCCCTACCCATGACGTCGGGATCATCCGCCGGCCGGTGAAGCCTCGGCCGACGCGCGGCCAGCTTGTGGCTTACGATTCAACAAATGCGCATCGCCGGCCGGAGCATTGCCACGCTCGTACGGACGCACGGCGAGCATGTAAATGCCGCCGAGCACGATGACGCCGAGCGTCGTAACGAGCATACCCCAGGTACTGTACCAGGGGTCGGTCGGCAGGCCGCGCGGCCAGAGTATGTTGACGATCGCGCCGAGGCCGTAGGCGAGTGCGAGCACGTTCACGAGATAGCCCCACGCGCCGACCGTGAACGGCCCCGTGGGCCGCCAGCCCTTGCTGCGCGCGACCAAGGCCGCGAGCACGATCATCTGAAACGAAATATAGATGCCGACCGCCGCAAAGCTGATGATCGTCGCGATCGCGTCCGAAAGCCAAAGCGCCGACAGGGCGATGACCGCCGGAATGGCGCCCATGAGGACGAGCGCATTGGCGGGCACGTGGCGGTCGGGAGACATACGGCTCAAAAACCGGCTGCCGAAAATCATTTGATCGCGCGCGTAGGCATAGATGAGGCGGCTCGCGGCCGCCTGCAAACTCAGCAGGCAGGACACGAACGAGACCAGCACGACCGCGATCACGGCGCGGAAGCCGGCTTCGCCCATTGCCGCCCGCAGCAGCGTCACGATTGGATCCTTGTCCGTACCGGCCACGACCGCCTTCATGTCGCTGATCGACAGCACGAATGCGAGGCAGACCCAGGTTGCCGCCGCGCCGCCGATGTAGATCGTCATGCGCATCGCCTTCGGGATCATGCGGCTCGCGTCGGGTGTCTCCTCGGCGACGTCGCCACAGGCTTCGAAGCCGTAGTAGCAGAACATCGCGGCGAGCGCGGAGGCCAGAAACGCGGGCGCATAGTTGCCGTTCGGTGCCGCTATCGTGGTGTCGAGCAGCACTTTGAGCGGCTGGTGTCGAGCGAACAGCAGGAGATATCCGCCGACGACGATCGCACCGACGAGTTCACAAATGAAGCCGAACATCGCGACGCGCGCGAGCAGCCGTGTGCCGCTCAGGTTCAAGACGGTCGACACGACGATCAGCACGAGCGCAATCGCGGTCGTCACGAGTGGTGTGCCCTCGTTGCCGAACAATTGCGCGAGAAACGGCGCCGCTCCGGTCGCGACGCCGGCCATCGTGCAGCACAACGCCCAGGCGTAGACCCATCCCGCCATCCAGGCCCAACGTTTGCCCATGAGCCGTCTGGCCCAGGGGTACAGGCCGCCCGAAATCGGGAACTGAGAAACGATTTCGCCGAACACGAGACAGACGAGGAGTTGCCCCAAGCCGACCAGAATGTAGGTCCACCACATCGGCGGTCCGCCCGCGACGAACGCCGTTGCGAAGATCGTATAGACGCCGACGACGGGCGAGAGGTACGTGAAACCCAAGGAGAAGTTTTCCCACTTCGACATCGTGCGATCGAATTTGGATTCGTAGCCGAGCGCACGCAGGGTCTCGGCATCCTGATCGATGGCCTTGCCGGGGATGTCTTGCGCCACAACGATGCTCCTTGACTTGACTCGGGGTCAGGGGCGCGCGCCCCTGACCCCGACGGGTTTACCGGAATCGGCCGCCCAGGTCTAGAATTTCGTCTGCAGTTGGATGCCGATCGTGCGGGGCTGGTTGGTCGATACCCGCGTGATCGTCGGCTGCTGCCACGCGAACACGGTGTTGTCGATCGTCAAACTCGCGTGCTTGTTGTTGAGATTGTTGCCGTAGAAGAACGCGGACCACGCGTTTTTGGCCACGCCGGCGCGTGCGTCCAGCAACATGTAGCCACCGAGCGTCTCGTGGTAATAGGCCGTATCGTCGGATGCGCCGACGTAGGAATCGTTGATCCGGCCGACCAGCTTGAAGTCCCCGGGGAGTGCCGTCTCATAGTTGAAGGCGACGTCCGCCGTATAGCGCGGAATGTTGTTGATACGCGTGCCGGCGGACAGCGGCAATCCCGCGCGGCTGATCGGATCGCTGATGTAGGCCTGCGTGTAGGCGCCCGTCACATCGACGCTCAGGCCATCGATGATCTTGGCGGTCAATTCGAGTTCCGGTCCGTAGGATTTCGCGTTGCCCACATTCGTGTTGTACGGATAGCCGCAGGTCAGCACGACGAGCTGCTGGATGTCGGTCCACTTGACGTAATAGACGTCCGCGTTGACAGTGAATCGCCGGTCCGCGAGACGCGCCTTCTCGCCGACTTCGAAGCTCCAAATGTTGTCCGGTCCGTAGTAATACGGTTGATAGGTCAGATAGCTCGCGCCGCTGCCCTGGCCGCAATAATAGGCTGCACCCGCCGTGATCGGAATCGGCAGGTTGACGCCGCCGGGCCGCGAGCCCTTCGCGACGGTCGTGTAGAGCGTCAGATCGGCGTTGGGCTCATAGGACAGATTCACCTTGGGCAGCACGCCGCTGCCGCTGCCCTGCGCAGTCGGATAGACGCACGGCGAGCCGTTGCCGCCGGTGGCTGCAGGGCCCGTGCCGTTGACACAGGCCGGATACTGATTGCCGGTGGCCGTGCCGAGACCGGTCTGATACGACGAGTTCTTGACATCGAATTTGAAGATTCGCAGGCCGGTCGTGAGTTTCAAGGCGTCGGTAAACTTGTAGGTCGTCTCACCGAAGATGGCCTGTTGCTTGAGGACATTCGGGTTGTTGTCGTTGAAGATGATGCCGTTCGGATTATCGGGGGAAGTGCTGCCCGCAGCGCCATATCCCGTCACCGCGTTGTAGTTGGGATTGTAGCCGCCGCACGCCGGGTTGTTCGCGCCGACCGACCCCGATGTCGGCACCGTGCACGATACCGCCGACGCGATCGCGACGTTCTGGTTCGTCGTGACATAGCCCGAATGCAGATCGGTGACGAAGATGCCGCCCACCCACTGGAATGCTCCCTCGCCCTTCGAAGAGATGCGCAGCTCTTCGCTGAGCTGCGTGGTGGTGTCCTCTTCCTCATAGAGGTTCGGGATGAACGCGGTCAGGTTGAAGATGTTCTGGATCGCTTCGGTCGAGTCCGTCGTCTGAATAACGTCGCGTTTGAAGTACGAGGTGGACGACGTGATATCGGCGAAGTCGGTGTTGAGGACGACTTTCAAACTCACGAGGTTGAACGTGTCCTTGTAGGGTTCCTGGATGTCGTAAGGCTGGAAAATGGCCTGCTGCGCGGGCGGATCCTGGAAGTTGTTGTAACCATCGGCGTTGATGCGCTGGTACATGATGTTGCCGGTGATCGACAAGTACTCGGTCGGTTGCAGCAACAACGCGGCGCGCGAGGACACGAAGCGCTCCAGGTTGCTGTTCGTGATGTTCTTGGCGACGGGTGCATTCGCAACGTCCCCGCGCGTGCAAAAATAGTACGCCGAATCGCAGCTGCCGCCGTAGTTGGTCGGGAAAGGGAACTGGCCCGGTTCGATCACCTTGCGGTCGATCCAGCCGCTGATGTACTTGCCCGTCGATACGACGCGCAGCGCGGCGATGTCGCCGAGCGGGAAGTTCAGCATGAGGTTCGCGGCGCCGTTGCCGGAGCCGCCGGTCGTGTCCGAGGCATCGACGAGCGCGTTGCCTTCGAAAGCGCCCAGTTTGGGTGGGTTCGTGACGAGCTTGATCGTGCCGCCCATCGAGCCCGCGCCATAGAGCGTACCTTGAGGACCGCGCAGCACTTCGGCGTGGTTCAAGTCAAAGAGGTCGGGGTCGATGACGGTGCGGCCGTTCAGCGCGACGGCCGAAGCCGAAAGCGGCGATTCATCGATGTAGAAGCCCGTCGTGGCCGTGGAACCGCCCGAGGAGCCGAGACCGCGCATCTCGTACTCGGTTTGGCCCGGACCGGCCGTGCGGATCGACACGCCCGGAACCTTGCCGACCAAGTCCTCGACGGTCTTGATGCCCTGCGCTTCGAGCTGATCGCCGCTGATTGCCGTCATGCTGATTGCGGTGGCCTGCACGGTCGAGTCGCGTTTCTCGGCGGTTACGACGATTTCATCGAGTCCCGTGTCGCCGCCGCCCTCCGCCGCCGCGGCCGCAAACGCCGGGCGGTACAGCCCGCTCGCACAGAGAAGCGACGCGGCGGCCATGGAGGCCGTGGACCAGAGATTCTTCATGTTCATCACCCCTAGCATGTCTAGTTATTCAGCCTTCATCACGAGCCTCAATTCGTAACATAGGGTTTACTGCCACGCAAGTTTATTGCGCGCCAGGTACAGACGACTCCGGCGCACGATGCCGGGGCGGCTCGTCGAGGCGCGTGCACCGGAAGCAGGCGCGATCGATATTTCTCGCCGACGGGCAACCCGCTTGACGTCGGCGCGGCGTCCATCGATAGTCGGCGTGCGCTTCAATCGACCACAACAACGCGCGCCCCACCCATGAATACGCAGCTTGATGGTTCCAGGAATCGGGTGTTGGCGGCCGTGTTCTCCAGCTGCCTCGGCGTCGGCTTGATAATCGGCTTCGAGCCGCCGCTGATCGCCATCGTGCTGAGCCGTATGGGCAGTACGAATTTTCTGATCGGCACGGTCATCGCGGTCAGTCTCGTCGCGGTCATGATCGTCGGTCCCCTCTACCCGTTCGCGATTGCGCGGCTCGGGCTGCGCCGCTCGGTCGTCGTCGGTGTCGCCGCCTTGGGTCTGATCCTGCTCGCGATGCCGGTCTCGGTCAGCGCGCCGGCTTGGATTGTGCTGCGGGTACTGACCGGCTGCGCGCTCGGCTTGAGCTGGATCGCGAGCGAAATATGGATGAATACCGTCAGCGGCGAGAGTTCGCGCGGCGCCGTCATGGGTATCTACGGGGCCGTGTTCTCCGCGGGTACGGCCGCGGGCTCCGCGCTGCTCGAGTTCACGGGCACGCGCGGCGCAATGCCGTTCGTGATCGGCGCCGTGTGCCTGGCATTGACCTTGGCGCCGCTCATGGCCTTGCCGAAGGCCGCGATGGGATCGGGCGACGCGGACACCGAAGCGGTCGCTCGTTCGGCAAAGCAGTCCTTGCGGGCGTTGCTCGCGTGCCTGCCGGCCGCGCCGGTCGTGATGTTGGCCGCGGCCACGGCGGGACTCGTCGAATCGGCCGAGATCTCCCTGCTGCCGCTGTATGGCCTGCACGAAGGCCTCGATGAACGCAGCGCGCTCTTGCTGCTGACTGTGTTCCTGACCGGCAACGTGGCCTTGCAGCTGCCGATTGGACTGCTCGCCGATCGCTACGGACGCCGCCGCCTGCTCGCCGTCTGTGCCGCCGCAAGCGCCATCGGCCCGCTGCTGTTGCCGAACGTCATCGGCCTGCCGCTGCTGCTCTGGCCCCTGTTGTTCGTCTGGGGCGGCACGCTGTACGCCTTCTACGCGCAGGGGATCGCTTTGCTTGGCCGGGAATTCCCGGTCGCCGCGCTCGCCGACGCGAACACAGTGTTCGTGATGATCTACTGCGTGGGCGGCGTCATCGGGCCGAGCCTCGGCGGTCTCGCGCTCGACGCGTGGCCGCACCGAGGGCTGCCCGTGCTCGTTGCGAGCGCGGCGGCCGTGCTGCTCGCCGGGCTCGCCGTTGGCGCGACAAGGCGGTAGCGGCTCAACCCACCGCCGTGCGCTTCTTCTTCTCCGGATCGTCGAACGGCAGCGTGTGCGCGGTCGCGGGCGCGCGCAGTTTCTTGCCGCGCAGTTCGAGCTTCGTGCCCGCAACGGCCTGGGGTACGGCGAGACGCGCGATCGCCATGGACTTTTGCGTGAGCGTCGAGACCATGGCACAGGTCACGACGCCGACCTGGGCGTCGCCCGCGTAGACCGCATCGCCCATGTCGGCCGCCGCGTCGCTGTCGATCAAAAGGCCGAAAATCTTGAAGCGCTCCTTGCCCTTCAAGCGATAATGCGCGTCGGCGCCGTTGAAGTCCGTCTTGCCGGGGCTCACGGTGAAGTCTAGGCCCAACTCCCAGAGACTGTCACCGGCCGGATCGTCCGCGAACGGATACATCTGCGACATATCGTACGGATAGAACAGCAGCGAACTCTCGACGCGTAGGTAATCGAGCGTCGTGAAGCAGGTCGGAATGATACCAAGCGGGCGGCCTTCTTCGAGAATCGTGTCCCAGATCAGGCCGGCGTCTTCGGCCTTGCAGAAAATCTCGTAGCCGCGCTCGCCCGTGTAGCCCGTGCGCGAGATCAGCACGGGCTTGCCGAACAGTGTGGTCGGCAGATGATGG
>Ga0116229_10013062_pt1 | contig 11827 bp, 10 predicted proteins | sample S1TSphgellanicum_3_FD_87313 | JGI IMG/M metagenome (GOLD analysis project Ga0116229, IMG submission 87313) | Host-associated microbial communities from peat moss isolated from Minnesota, USA - S1T2_Fc - Sphagnum magellanicum MG | ecosystem: Host-associated > Plants > Peat moss > Unclassified... | reverse complement strand
TGTGCAGTGACGACGAGCTCTGGTGCACTTGTAGTGAGCTTTTATAACTGAAGTTTATTACTAGTTTTGTTTTTGGGCCACCGCCGTCTACCACCTTTTGTCTCTCTGCCCGCTCCTCCCCTCTCCCTTTGGTTCACACCAACGGGCAGCTACTCAAAACACTTGTGTTATTATTATTATTATTATTATTGATCATTATTATTATTCTTTTTTTAAATAAAATTTCTCTCTCTCTCTCTCTCTCTTCAAATTTTAAATTTTTAAATACTGATTTTTTAAAATTTATTTTTCTTTGCAAAATTCTTGTATTAAGTTATTAGTTTCTTTGTAATTTGTGTGGCTCTAGAGTCTGGAATCTGATGAGAGGATTATTTATTTATTTATTTATTTCAAATTTGTGATGTACCTCAGTGTGACTAGTCTCATTTGACAAGTATCCCCCCATTAAGGATATAACAATTAATGGTAAGACTTTTTAATGGATTTGAAATGTTTCATAAGTCTAAATCTGGTGCTTTAAAAATAAAAATAATAATAAATCGTGAGAAAAACCCTCAATTTTTTTTTTCTTTCAATTTTTATTTTGTAGTTGTTTTGAAAAACATTTTGTTGATATGTGAAAATTTTGCTAAAGAAAAGCACTTCATATGATTGATGGGAGTGTAAAAAGCGATTTCCCATCATTCTTTAGAAATCAAAATTTTCTCCCTATTTGGTGATTAATTCTACCATTTAATTTGCATTTTTTCAAACACATGGTTTCATTTATACTTATTAAATAGAAAAATAAACACGTAAACTAACACATTTGTATTTTAAATGTTTTTTAATATCACCTTTTTATTTATGTTATCATAGCACATTTCACATTGAAAAATAGTCTACTCACATTTGTATTCTACTTACATTACTTTGTTCAGATACAAGGGGGTTCAAATTTGATGTAATTTTTACGTCTTTTGTTTAAAAAAAAAAAAAACTAGAACATGTTCATAATGCATGTCAAAGGCCATTCATTTGTTCCAAGAGTTGTAATATTTTTGATTTTGTGTGTGTGTGTGTGTGTGTTTTAGGTGTTTGTTGATTTATGCATTTTATTTTAGTTTATTTATTATATCCCTTCAAAACTTCAATTGTCTTAACATATTCCTCAACAATGAAAATTTGGGTGTTCAACTATTTCACATTTTTGTGACTTTCTTTCTTTGTTCATACTCATGACAAGAATTTACACTTGGGCCATTTGTTGTCAACCTTGGAAATGATTTTGTAGGAGCCCTCACACAAACATCCATTTTCCAAGCTTCCATCAATCAAGTACACGGCCTCCTTAAAATGAATGAAGGAAGGAAGGAATTGGGGTAATTGACTTGGTTCATTCATCCATGTATACTTTTGTTGCCATATCAACAAAGTAAAAAGACACAAGTCTGGATTCTTATTATGTGATAGGTTGGTTACACATGTGAACCCGAAGGTGGAACCCGAGGTTCAAGGTGTAATGCTAATGCTTTGTTGCTGGGGTATCATCTGGTGTAAATGATCAAGGTAGGCTTGTACACTAGGAGGCCCACCCTTATTATATGGTCCAAGGGTATAGGTCTTTACTAGGGTTTAGGGTTTACAAAGGAAATAGGTCTCCTTTATTTGCTTTGTCTACAAATTGGTGGCGTAAGATTTTGGGCATAAAATTTTGGGCTTGAACTTGACCCAATCCATGAGTGACATTTGGATTATTTGTCTGTTTACACTTGTGAATCGAAGGCAAGGTGTAATCCCTTGCTACCATGGCATCACCTAATGTAAAATGACTAAGGTAGGCATGCACATTGTGAGGCCCACCGTAGATGTGGTATAGGGAGCTAGGTCTTCTTTGGTGGCTCTTCCCATTGTGAGGAGGCTAAGCATTCGTGTGGGATTTGGGCATAAAATTTAGGCTCAAACTTGACCCAATTTGTGAGTGATGTCTGAATTACAATGTGTGCATATGATGGATAGGCATGTTCGATAGAACTAAGTGCATAAATCTAGATGGGAGGTTCTAAATCCACAAAGGGGCAGTTTTTAGTTTGAAGTTTAAAGTTTAAACCTGCCATGAAAATGCAAAGTCATTAGAGCATCTCCAGCTGTGCTCAGTAGGTGACCTTGTGAAAATATTTTTCATATTTTTCACAGTCAAAGTTTTGTAATGCACTCTTTTGCAACCCCACCAATAAAACTGAAACTGGGACAGCAAATAGGTGGGGGAATACTAATAACAAACCACCTGGACGAATCATTATGATGGGCCAATCAGAAACACTGAGCAGTAGTTAGATCATATGTATTACACTCTTTTTTTGCAGCTGCACGGCGCTGCTGAGCCTTTTACCAGCCATGGCACCCCTGCACAATTATCCTAAGCCAAAACCATTTTCCATATGTTGGATTTTCTTCATTCATTTTTACTTTGCAGGATCACATACTGAGCACCGCTGGAGATGCTCTTGTTAGGTCATGGGAGCTGCTTGTTGGCTTTTTGCACCAGCCTAGGATTTTGGTATAAAATTTTGGTTTCAACTTTGAACTTGAAGGGAGAATTTTGACACTATGATGGTGTCGATGGGTTCATTGGGTTTTAATCAATTGGAGAACTTTATACTTTATACAATCCTCAATTTTGAATTTGTTGTAAAAAAATTTATTTATAATTTATGATATTCAATTGTGAGGAGTGCATATTTATTTATGTACATGGGGAATCAGACCCAGTTTTTTATGGCAAAACTATGTTTGGTGATCACTCATTAATGTGTTGATCACAATAGCCATGGCAGCTGCTGCCCCTCGCCCAATAGCCAGGGCACCCTTCCACAACACCCATCGGACATTTTATTTTATTTTATTTTTATTTTAAACCACCCCGGTTTCACTGCCCTCCATTTCTCCAACTTTCATTTGACCTCCCATGCTAGGTTTTTCTGGGGGAAATTTTTCCCCAATAGATGATTTAAAATTTTTTTTGGACAAATTGGCAAAATTTCAGTGTTTTTGAGTTTTTAATCGCCAAATTTCGAAAAAAAATCTAAATTAAAAATTTCTTTTCCCAGATTCTTTCTCAAGTTCCAATATATAGTAAAAATAGCAAAAAATATAGTAAGATGCTGGATTTCTTTTTAAAATTCATGTTCTCATCAGTGTTTTTTTTTCCCCCAATTTTTTGATGTTGAACTTTTTGCTACTTTGCCACCAAAGTTAGAAAATTTAGTCAAAATTACACTAGAAAAACCAAAAATTTCCAAAATTTCAGGTTAAAAAAAAAAAAAAAAAACAACTGGTTCTCATATCACCAAATCTGGCTAAATTATCTTACGGATTATCACCACTTCAGCTACATCACAAAATTCAAAAAAAAAAAAAACAAATACAAACCCTAAAAATTTAATGAAAACAAATCTCATTGGTGTTATGGAAGGGTGCCCTGGCTATTGGGGGAGAGACAGCAGCTGCCATGGCTATTGTGACCAGTAACATTAATGAGGAGGGATCACCCAAAACCAAGGCAAGGTTTGCTCTTACATTACATTCAATTCCTTGCTTCCTGAAAGAGGAAAGTGTGAAGAACAAGATGTTAATTAACTAAGGTAGCCTTACTGGGGAGTCCTTTTTCCAACAACTTGGAAAGGCAGGTTTTGGACATGAGTGGGTGTGGACTTACATACTTGTTTTGCCCATTGTGAGCACCACTTTGTGAGAGATTCAAAGCTGCAAAGAGGCCAAAGGGAAATGCAAATAGAAGGGTAGTAGGCCTAGGTACTCAATTCTTTATTTTCCTGAGAATTTTTTTTACAAAAAAAGCCTCCTCCAGCTCATAGTGCAAAGTAAGAGTATCTCCACCCCAAAAGTGTTAACAACCCCTTTACTTTAGAATAAAATACTGTTTAATGATCTCTCTCCACCACCCACAAACGTCTTTAAAGTCCCTTCAAACACTCAAAGACCATTCATGTCTTTACATCTTGACGAGTAATAGTCATTGTCCAAATCCATAGTAGAAAACAGCGATTCTTCAAGGGGTTAAAATGACCACTGCAAAATGGACATCAATACAGAAGCGCAGCAGGGTTTACTCTATCCTAATCCTACTTCAAGGTTTAATGAAAAGGGTTGTTTGCCGGTGTGGGGTGGAGATGCTCTAAGTGCAAGAGGAAAGCGCAAATCGTTGTCAATGACAACCTCCAACAACAAAGATGTACAAGAAAATGTACAATTGTCAATGCTCACCTCCAACAACAAACATGTACTTTAAAAAAAAATTGCACAATTGTCAATTGCCACCTCCAACAACAAACATGTTCAAGAAAATGCACAATTGTTAGCCTAATGGGGCCACCACCAACAACAAAGATGTACCAGAAATTTCTCCATTGTCAATGCTCACCTCCAACAACAAAACATGTAGAGGAAAATCGACGATTGGTGTTATAAAGTTAAAGCATTAGGATTTCATTCCTCCTTAGCTGGTTTTTTTTTCTTTTTCTTTTTCTTCTTTAATCTTAATGAAAATATCTCTAGAAACTACCTACTATGGAAAAAACTCAACATTTTTTTATTTTTTCAAATTTATTTTTTCAGTTCTCAACTTTAGACAGCTGTTATAGCAAAGCTGAAATTAAGGGTTTGCGAAAGTGAATCTGGTCCCCAGTAGTCTCCACCACCCCACTTCTACTGTTTCTGATCCCCTCTTCTTGGGGCCAAGGTGTCATCCCTAGACCTTCAATTGCTAAACATGGATATCCAATTTCTCAATTCTAACCTTAGGCTTGATTATGTGCCAAACAAGTTGGCTTGAATTGGGCATTGCCACAAGTTTGTAAATTAGATTGTTGTGTCATATATCAAGGCAAAACACTTGTTTGTTTGTTGTGTCATATGTCTAGGCAAAACACGTCATCAAGTCAGATATTATATACCCTTGTTCCTTGTGGCTACTCAGCTTTGTAATTAACAAGTGCCATTGAGGGTATTTTTTTTTATTGTTGAAGTTGGTGATGACAAAAAAATTCCATATAAATAAATTGTAAAGAGTAGTAGCAAGTGTCTAGAGAAGCCAAAAATGCGCATATTTTTCAGAAACAATATTCTCACATCAATTTAGTTTCACACCACTTCACACAAAAACCCCAGTTTAAAAGGACACATGTGTGGACATGTTGTAATACGGAAGCCACTCAAATATCACTAAAGATGCACACCTTTAGAAATGACAAGTGTAACTTAAATGCTCACTCACACATTCTTCAAGTGGAATGTGGAAATCTTTTTACCCACATATCTTGGCTAGAAACATGGAATTGGTTTTGGGTGATGTTTTGTCATATGCCAATTAGTGCTCATGTTTGTCCATTTTGTGTCACACATAAAGCCCCAAAAGTGAAGGCATTCCCGAAATAAGGGGCCTAGCAAGTGGTGTAGCTAATTCGAGCTTTCCATCATGGGAATGTCCCTCACCGTGAGCTTTACCCATTGTATAGCTATACAACACAAACATTATCATGAACCCAAACATACATTGATCGGGAGGGGTAGGACACTAAGGGTTCTTATGCCTACTCCTTAAAAATCGGAGGGACCTTCTAGGCTCGCCTCACCGCTCCTAATCTCAAGAAGTAGGCCTAAGATCACTCCTCTTCTCTAGGAGGGATATTCAAGGATGAAAGGTGCCCTCCAAAATACACTTGGAAGATTTCTCCAAGTGTTTTACACGGTGCCTATTTGACCAATCATAGACTAACCAGGTTCATAGAATAGAAACTCTCATGAGTCCATGGTTGCCCCAATGTGGGCATCTAGTTACTTATTGGTGCATTAACCCAAAAGTGGTGTCTAACCCCACCTCCCTCACCAACATGTACTCTTGTTACTTGCACATGACCCTTTTGCCCAACTAGGCTCCACTTTTTAGAGAAAAAATTGCAGCTGTTTTGAATTTCTTGAGATTTCAGTCATGCAAGAGCACCTCATACAAATCTTTTAAAAAATGACTCCATGCAAAGTCTTAGGCTTTTTGGGAGTTTATTGGTAGATTTAGTTTTTTGGGATTTATTGATTAGTGATTTAGGGTGGGAATTTGGAGTGGGAAACCAAAAAATTAGGGTTGAAGTTATGTCATGCTGAAATGAGAAGTGAAGGAAGCACATTCCCTTTTGTTTTGTTTTGTTTTTTTTTTTTTCATTTCTTTTTTCCAAGGGAGACTTAGTTCTGCTAGTGATGCATATAGTAATGTCATAACACTTTTCTTTTGTCAGAGAAATAGCAAAGTCAAGGAATCAATGGAACCAAGGACAAGAGATGGGTGGCACAATGAACACTTTTAGACTTCTTTGGATGGTGTTAGGTGAAGATTGAGGAATCCTTTTTCTCTTCTCTTTCCCTCTCCCATCTTCCAAGATCATAAAAGGACATAACTGGAGCTGGCTGGAATGCGTGTGGTGTTGGCCTTGGCCCAAAAAGGTTTTGCTTCAATGGGGGGCGGGGTTCACTTTGCATGGGAGGTTTGCTTCAATGGTGGATTACTTTGCATGGTGTGCATGCATCATTTGTGCTTCTTTTTCCTCTTCCTCCCCTTCCCAACCCCCACCCAAAAAGAAGAGAACAAAACTAAAGAAGAAAAGCTCACTTTGTTATGGGCTTTGCGTGTGTAGGTCCATTTCTATTTGACATTCAATTGACATTTGCTTGTGTATGGGATGAACTCCAGTCTGTATGATATCTTCTCAAAAGCACCACAATCTTGCAACTTTTATGGCTTTCGTATCGATTGGGGGTACACTTAGTTTAGAACCGATTTTATTTGAAATGAGCTTATAAAATGGATAGTTGCTTGTTTGGGTTCCCCAACTTCTCCTTTAAGGATCCATGGATTTGTTCTCCCCATTGGGGAGATTGTCATGGGATCCCTATCTCCACTAAGACAAACAAAAACAATTTATGTCAAAAGTGAGCTTACCGAAACGCATTGTCAGCCTTGGTGAATGGGAAGTTGAAAAATAGTATATATGACAAATCGAAGAAATACTTAGAGAAATACCAACAAACATTTCCTTCCACTCTAAGTTAGCACCTTCTTGACTATCCCCATCAAATCTGAGGAGGTGTAATTTTGAGTCTGCATAATTATTATGAGCGAAGTCAAATTCTTGTAAACATGACTCCAATAATAATTTTTAGTATTGTTGTACATTTTAGGAAATCATTTCCTCCCAAGAGAATCACAAAGAGAAACACGGGAGCGTTAAGTTTGTTAGAATTCTAGTCCAAATTTCATCAATTAAATTTCAATTTCTAAACTTGAGTATTTTTCTTTTTTCTACTTCTTCTTCTTTTGACAATATGAATGCACCATGAAAAGGCCTTTGACCTATGAAAAGAAATCCTATAAGAAAGTGTTTTGCATTTCAACAATTGGGAACACATAAGTTTTCAACAAAGGTGCACATCAATGTAACATGGCGAAAAAGCAAATTGAAAAGCCAAATGGTAAATTGCATGATGTAGAACAATGTCTTTTTAAATATCAAAAGTTGTAGCCCATTTGTCCTGGTTGTTGGAGGGTTGGTTACAAATGCGTAGTAGTTCATATTTAATATATTTCCATTGAAACACGTTTTCAACAAAGCTACACATCAACATTACATGGCAAAGTGAAAGTCGAATGATATTTGCATGCGCGATAGAATTAGTCTCTTTAAGTATGCATCACAAGTTGTAACCAATTTGTCCCACTTCGAGGGTTTGAATACTAATGCGTAAAGAGTTCATGTTTAATATATGTTCCCACACATTTGACCTAATGTGCAACTTGTAAAGTTGCATGTCAAAGAAGTCTTCCTTTTGGTAGAAAAGTATGTTACAAAATCCTTTTTTGGTGCAAGTCACAGAAAATGAAAATTCTCAAAATGGAGAAATGCACATGGTTTAGAGTTTTGAGATGACAAAATGCAATAACATTGAAATCATCACAAAAGAAGAATCCAATACAAGTGCGGTGAAGACTTTGGGAAATTTTACATGGTCTAGAAAGCTTCAATACAAGCATGTAGAAGACTTGGGAATTTACTAGGCTAGAAAGCTTCAATACAAAGCATGTAGAAGACTTGGAAAAACTTTCACACTTCTTCATGGCTCATAGTTAATGCATGAGAGAGATGCATTAATGGACAATGAAGATAAGGAATTTTGAGGATGAACAAGAAGAACAGGACGACTTCTTCTGCACAGTTGCCTGCACATGGTGGTTTTTGTTTTAGTTGTGCAAAGCTTGAATTGCCATAGACCGTCAAGAAACAACAAGCTACTTTCCATGACAGACTTGACATATTTGAATTCCAGCTGCCTTAAGAACTGGAAGGATGTAGAATCAGCTGGAGTGATCAAGAGCATGAATGCACTCAACTGTGGAGTACTATTGTTTGGAAGAAAACGCCAGCTGATTGGTAATTTGAAGAGGGAATGGTGACAACTCCCAGCTCAGTCGACAGAAGTTCTGTGCTGCTGAATAGGCTGGTTAATCACTAGAATGGTCTGGAGGATGAGTGAACCATGCTGCTGAACGCCCTTCATGCCGAAGCATTCGTGTTAAGGGCGATTCTGGCAGCAATCCTGACTCATCCATCAGCTGCTCTTCAGCACTCATTGGGATTCCACCATCCTCTGGAAACACAGGCCTGTTGGTGACGATGGGTGGTTCCACACTGCTAGGCATTTTCTCGATTGGTGGCTGGCTCTTTTCTGATCTTGCCACCATCCTTACATTGTCTATTAATCCTGATACTCCATCTGTCCTCAAAAAACAACGAGTAACTCAGACATCTTAGTTAATTGACACTATCTAAAAATCAACATCCATATCTAAGTGTACCTGAAAAAACTGTTGTGAAATCAAGAGCCCTATTGTTGAGAGAAAGAAATGTTTCCAGTAATGGTTGATTCCTTGCCATGGTCAAGCACCATTGACAAATTCACAAAATTGGAACTGACCTGATTGTCGCACCAAATTCTCAAACCGATCCAAATGCTGGCATGCAGCTTGGTGGTCACTGCTTGACGCAGGAGAAGCCTCACACTCTGCCTCATATGCTTCCTGCAAAAAAATAAAATCCCTTAAGTTGTTGACATTCAATTCTTTCCCTGAACCACATCATTTCTCTCTCTCTCTCCCTCTCTCTCATCACAGAAAAGCCACATGACAAACATAGAATCTGAGTCACAAACCACTACCACCCCCTTCAAGCATTGGTCATTGCAATCAAAATTTGGTGCTCGCAATGCATGCATGAACAACAAAAACCTTGATGTCTTCAAACTTGAAAAGTGCTTCCCAACACTCATACGCCTTGTCTCCCTCCAGAGCCATGCAACGATCTGTCTCCCCATCAGCATCACCACCATCACTACTTCTTCCAGATTTGTAAACAATACAGAAATTAGGTCTGCTGCACTCTGTCAAACAATTGCTTTGCCCAAAATTACTGATTCCTCTTCACAGAAAACCCTAAATTTTGTGAAACCCTAAAATTTGTGATTGCCATTCCTTCTTGAATACTGCAAAATGCATTTCTGTTTTGTGACTGCAATTCCTTCTTCTTCAATGCTGGAAAATGCCATTGCCAAAATAATAATAAAGAGTGTATATGAGAGATTTCCTTCCCAAAAACTCTTCTTACCGGACAAAGCAGCCTCAGCCTTTCGAAGAAGAGAAGGCTCCGGCGTCAAGCGGCTGATTCGACTCTGGCTAAATGGTTCCAGCTTCGGCGGCATGGCGCTGCTGCTATGCTCAGGGTCTTCGGAATCGGATGATGATGCGGAACATGACCACATTGCTGCCCTAAGCCTTCCACTACTGAGCTTGTTTGTTGCCATATTCTGCTTCTGTAACGCCCCTTGTAGTAATATCACGTGTTGCGAAATTGGGATGCTGATCGCCATTGCTGCTGCCCGTCCCCAATCAGTCTCGATTCCTGTCTGTCTCTATCTCTCTGTCTGTGTCTGTGTCTCTTCCTCGCGGATTCTTTTTTATAAAATTTTAATGTGCTAGAAATGTACTATGGCATGAGCTTGTTTGAAAACTCTTTGTGCATATACATTTTATCAGAGGCAGCAGCACGTTGCATACACACTTTGTGTTCCACAGTTGTACACAGAACTCCGATGTTTCTTCTCTAGAACAAGTTACAACCCAACAAAACTACAGCAGCAGCAACAATTTCTCCATTCTTTCAAACCAGCAGCTGTTTTGTTGATCATGACAACAAACAAACTTTTACCCAAGTTTGTTCATCAACAAACTAACTGATGATGGAAACACACCCTGGAAAAAAGATGGCAACAAAAAATAAAAAGCAGCAAACAAATATGAACCCAAATGAAAAAACAAACAAACAAACAAACAAAACACTAAACAAAAGGCAACCCAATAGATAGTACCCACCAGGTAATCTCTCAGCAAACAAAACTCTCAAAGCTTTTCCAATCTTCTTCACCTCCAAAGTTACCAAAATGCTGGGCAGTGTCTTTCAATCTGCAAAACCCACAACAGATTTTCCACTTGCAACTATAGACTCTGAAATAAAACAGAGTGGATTTTTTTTTTCTTTTTTTTTTTTTGCTGTAGAGTCTGAAGATTTGGTGCAACAAAATAAAGTTAGAAAGATTCCAACCATGAACAGTCAGCAAGAAGCAGCAAAGCAAAGCAAGTAAGCCATGCAGGTTCTGATGACACAGCAGCAGTTGAATTAGGGTTTAGAAAACGGATAAGGGATGTAGTTGACTCTTAGGATGAATGAAGTTCCTTTTCCGTTTTGAAAATTAGGAAATGTTTCATGACGTTCCCAACAAAAAAATGTTCCATTGAAGTTCCCAAAAGATGTTCTCAAACCAGATGCAACAGTTTTTAAAAAAATTAGGAAATGTTCCATTGAAGTTCCCAGAAAAATGTTCTCAATCCAGCAACAAAAACAGCCCCAAAAAAAAATATTTTAAAAATTGAGAAAAAGATTACATCCACATCCTTCTGCAGTCATAAGGATGCTGCATCATCATCATCATCATCATCATCCTCCCTCAAAATATGGGACCAGATGAAGAACAAAATGGCTTTGTAGGGCCAAAGTGAACAAGCACCCACCAAGCCCACCATCCACTAGATGATGCCCCTTGTGACTCAGATGTGGATGAACCTCTCAAATCACTTAATACCTGGTTTCAGGGTTGGTAGGTAACCCATTCTGTAAGAATGTAGGTCCTACACATATAGTAGGTAGGTAAGTAGGTAGGTAGGTAGGTACAAAAAGTAGATGATTAGATGGTAAGTAAATAGGTAGTTCACAGTCTATAAATAAGGGCAAAGCTCATTGGAATGAAACTTAAGCTTTAATAAATCATATGAATCTGGGTTTGGAATTATTTATAAATATGCTCAAGAAATGACATTCTTGGTAAGAGTTAATAAAGAAATATGAATGGCTTTGATTGACCACACAACATGATTGGTACACATGTCGGCATTTTGTTGACAAATTTCTCACTCTATGCTGCAATAGGACACTCATGTGACCTTCCTTATCATACACATATGCCCATGTCTCAACAAATGCATTTCTTTCTTTTCGTTTCATCAACACAAACCAAATAAGCATTGCATTTCCAAACATAAAAGCTCAATCAAACGAGAACAGCTCTACCTACCATGAACCAAACCCCAAAATCCATACCAGGGGAAAGAAGACTATATGAACAGTTTCAGAATATAGAAGTACACGTGAGGAATATAGTCTTTTTGTAAGACTGG